>Ga0247809_1000332_pt1 | contig 23273 bp, 15 predicted proteins | sample UWRJL104311B1_FD_180951 | JGI IMG/M metagenome (GOLD analysis project Ga0247809, IMG submission 180951) | Plant litter microbial communities from Arlington Agricultural Research Station in Wisconsin, United States - UWRJ-L104-311B-1 | ecosystem: Environmental > Terrestrial > Plant litter >...
AAATTGAAGGTGTTCCTGTACAAATTACAGGAACGTGAAATGAGGCGTCATTTTCCGGGAGGGTATAATCTTAAAACAGGTCTGTGTTTTAATTATAAAACACATCACTTTATGTCCTTAAGAATTCTTTATAAATAAATGTAATTTATTGTGCTCTTCTTTGATAATCTAAAATGTTTTAGTAAAAATAACCTGTTTTTAGACTTTTTATTCAGGATAATTTCTCTTTATATTCGTTCAGATTAACAAGTCGGCACCAGATGAGCTATCCACTCTAGCTTCATCTGGTGTGCTAAATTTCCAAATATAAGATAGCTATGAAAATTAAAAATCTCGACGTAAGCTTTACGTTAAGTGACATTGAAGGAGAGTTGGTCATTGTACTGTCTGATGAAGAAATCATGACTACTGTCAATTTGAATTACCGTCCCGATCCTGAAAACTGGAAAGAAAATAAGAGTGAGCTTTCCTGGGAAGATCCCTATTACTTTATTGTGGCAGATCTCATTATTGGCCTCAAAGAACGTTATGTTCAGCTTTTATCACATGATGCAAATCCCATCCCTTTTCTAACAGGAGAGCTCAATACTAAAATCAGTGAATTAGGTCTCGCCGGAATAGCGAGAAGAGATTTCGACATTAAAAACGCGCCGAACCATGTGCCCACTTATCATCAGTTTATAACTGCATTCAAACATTTCAGTGGATTAACAGACGATCAGTTTACGGTGACCTGTCTCGATGCCCAGCTCATTATTAAAGCCGGTAAGGATGTTTGGGAGATGGATACCTTTGAAGGGAGGACGGCCCTGCTAAAATCTTATGTCGAGAAGAAATCCTACGATGATATTTATAGCGATACCAACGAGCAGATCTGGAATTTGGTCTACCATGAAAATGGCGTAGACAAACAAGATCTTTATCCCATATTGCTGCGGGAATGGAGGGACTATGCCGATCAGCAAGCGGATGTTATACAAGACGACTCCTGGAAATTTCTGCAGGAGCTGCTGCGCAGATATGATAAAACCCATGATCTCGTACTATTAGCTTACGAAATTGACGAATACCGAATCTATCCAATTCTTGTCACCGCAATGCTGAAACTTTGTAATGATGACGACTGTTACCTCCACTATTGTGAAGAGGAATTTTTCGGCGGAAACGATGAATGGGAAGCTATTACAGATGAAACTGATGGAGACGCTCCCGTATTCTTCATGCGGCCCCATCATTGATCAAGTTACCAAATAGGATTGATTCTGCCTGGTTGTGGCCACTGCTATCAGACGATTTCCAGACTGCCTAAATAATCAGTATTTGACACACTCTTTTGATCATGCGACACGAAGAACATGTAAGCATATATGATATCCCCTGATTTAACACCAGAAAGTTCTATACTTGCTTCTAAATCTCTTCTTTTTGACGACTCATAGGTAGCACATGCGATGTCCTTATTACTATTGTAAAACACAAAATATGCTTCATCATCGCCAATGACCGACATTTTTGCTGTTTTAGGCACTTCCCATTTCACTATGACCTCAGTTTCATTGACCAGGGTCAGTTTTGTTGCCCAGGCGGTTTCTCTTTTTCCCGCGCTAAATACCAAAGCAGGGAAATAGATATTGTATACACGATCACCGCCGGCTATTGCACCGTTAATATTGCGACTTACTGCTTTGTTAAAAGGCGTGGTTCGGCGGTCTCCATGTTCAAATCCCTTATTGATCTGATCCTTGAATAGCGATAAAAGAGGGGAGACGATCCTCATTTTTTCCGTCTGTTCAGTGTATTGAGTGCCGAAATGAATAAGGTCGCTATATCCATCCTTATTTTTGTAGGGCTTAGGTATTGGAAGCATGTCATCATCTCTTTCTTTCACAGCTTCCGCGGCCTTTTCTTCCTTCATTTCAACTATCCCCGGAATGATCAATTGACCCAAATAAACGCTGTTTGAAGCATTTTTGCGGTCATCCGATACAAAAGCCATATAGGTTTCTACCTTTCTATCCTTCTCTGATCCGGGTATTTCCAGGATCTCCTTTTCAACCGTTCGGCGCGAACCACTTGCCATCACAATTGCTTTCTCGCTTTCCGGAAAGTAGGCCAGGAGCATTACCTGATCAGAATTTTCAGCTCCTTCTGCCTGCAAATCTGCTTCCCAGCTATATTCCAAGCTATTGTTAGTCGCTTTTACTGCTGGATTTTTTGGAACCGCTACAGTCCCCTGCGCTACAATTAGTTTAGAAAAATCAGTCTCCTGGTTTGGATAAACCCCTTTTACAGCTTTTTCTTTATTGATGGAAATGGAATGGTTGGTGTGACCTTGTTTGGTAGGTACTGCTACAGAGGAGAATCCGAATTTCAAGAATTCCTGAATCACCTTTGATAAACTCGAGATCAGGCCCATTCGCTGGTAATTTGCCAGTTGTTTAGGTGTGTATTCACCGTGGAAAGCTCCGATTGACCGGATTACATTAATTCCGTTCAGTATGTAGCCTATTGTATTTCCAACTCTGCCAATGAATGGCCCATTGATGCCGTATGGAACTTTTGCCATGGTTATAGGTTTTTATTGTTTAGGTAATAGATTGTATTTGGTAAGTATACCAAGGTATTGATAAAATAATGTAAAAACAATAGCGTATATATATTAAGGATATTATTTACACATATATGTAGAATAGTTAAAAATAGGTTAATGGTAGTTTAACGCCTGCAACCCTCTGTCAACCCCTTGTTAAACCTATCGATAACCTCATAATAAATTGTTCACACTATGTCTACTTAATGTGTCACGTTTGTCATTGTATATGATTGTACAAGGCCGCTAATAGTACTCTAACAATATAAAGACCTTTAATGAATTAATCAGGGAGCTCATATTCCGTGTTATGAATTAAGGATTCTGATAGTTACTGATTTTTATCAGCAGCTTCCTCGAAGAATTTGATACTTGTATTGTTAGGATGGAGCGTAGCCATGAAACCCTGATAGTAATCATGCGCAAATACTTTTGCACCGTTGTTCCTAATGAAGTCATCATCTTCTCCTATCTGCAGTCCTTTGAAAGGATGCTGCTCCCAGAAAGCTTTACGATAAATCAGACTTGCACCCGTGAGCCATGGTTTTCTGGAGTTCATATTTTTAGTCATCCAGTATTTATTTAGTGTAGGAGAGTAGAACTGTACCTGATTGATGCCAGCTAAATCTGCACCGGAATTGATTAAGGCCTGAACCTGGTGTGATAGCCAGTCAGCCGCATACCAGTCATCATCATCCCAGTGGGTGATCAGTTCTCCCTGAGCATAAGCAATTGCCCTGTTTCTTTTGATCCCCAGAGGTTCAGATGTTTCCATATAATAGTAACGAATCCGCTCATCTTTAGGAATAATATCTTCGACAGGATCCTGACCATTATCAAAAATGACCAGTTCTTTATTTGGATAGTCCTGCTGGAAAAAAAGATCTATCGCAGTAGGGATAAACCTGCGTCTATTGGCTGTAGGCATAATGCAGGATACCAAAGGAGCATTTGCGCTAAAAGAGGGCGGAGAAGGAAGCTCAGCCTGATGAGGCTTTTCTATAACCTGGATCCATTTCGCCAGTTGATGTTTCTCTTTTGGATTTTCATATGTTGGCATACTTAGGTTTCTGCCATGGAGAATCCCGAGATAACCTTCCGTGTAGGCATTGATACAAATCTTAGCTCCAGAGTTCATGACGAAGTCATTGTCCTCTCCTAATTGCATGTGCTGGAAGTTACGTTTTTCCCAAAAGCTCTTCCAGTAGGCGAGAGTAGGTCCGTACACCCATGGTCGCTCGGGTGTAGCGTCTGTGAAAGTATGTCTTTTGTTATTGAAGGGTTCAAAAAAGTTGATTTTGTTTAAGCCGCAGATATCTGCATTGGAATTAGTTAAAGTAGCAACTTGGCGTGTAATCCAGTCTTCTGCATACCAGTCATCATCATCCCAATGAATTATGATTTCTCCCTGGGCTAAACTGCACGCAAGATTTCTTATGGCGCCAATGGTGCCTAATGGCTGACAGTAGAAATATCTGATCTTCGTGTTATCCGGTATTAATTTGTACACCGAATTCTCGCTGTCATCTATAATGACCAGCTCCACATTTTTGTAACGCTGACTTAGAAAGTAATCAATTGCGTATGGAATAATTTCTGGCCTATTTGCTGTAGGCATTATACAGGACACTAAAGGATTATTCATCTGGTTTATTTTTATAAAAATAGAGTTGGATCTATTAAATAAAGAAGGCCACTTGGCTCTTAATTAGATTTGTTTTATAATGTTTCGAAGTTTAGCTATTGAAAGTAACTGCAGTTCACTAATTTGGTCTTATCGAAAAAGTAGACTTCCAGCTGATGAACTACTTGATTTTAAGATTTGCTAATCTTAAGTACTAAAAGTGATTTTCCAGCGTCTATTATAATTAAGATAATCTCTCACGTTTGTGTTTAACCCGCGATAAACCCAATTCATTAATACTTTCGTCAACATGCTATTAAGGTGTTTCTAAATAAATATATTTTTTCGCGCCTAGGATGTTAGGCTGGGAAATGCTAGTTATTAATCTAGTAGGTAATATCAACAGATGAGCAAACCACTTAAATCAAAAATCGTTGGGATGAACTTCAATGGCGCGAACGTGAGTAATATCTTAATCGCCTGTACGGATAACCTCACTGGTTTTATTAAAGCTATTGCGGAATATTTCCACTAACCATTACCTAGCTTTTCGTGGTCCATCAGATACTGAACATCTGTAAATATGTATCTTGGAAAGAACGCAAACTTTCTTCTGCTGACCTAAAGGAGATCTATGGCAGGGTAAACAGCGATTATGCCAGGTATGCATTGAATGACTTCGGCAAGAAATCGGGAAATAAGTATGGCTATGCCGTCGCCAGCTGGGAAAATAACTGGAAACCACTGACCAGTTACTTCCAATTTCCACTGGAGATCGGTAAGATCATTTATACCATAAATGTGATCGAAAGTCTCAACAGCGGCGTCAGGAAATTCACCAAAGCCAAAAGCCTTTTCCCTGATGGCCAGGCTCTAATTAAGACGGTATACTTATCGACAATAAATATCCAGAAAAAATAGATCGTGCCATCAGAGATTGGGGCATGATCATTAACCAGTTTAATATTACATTTGATAATAGATGCCGACTTTAAATGCAATACGGTCGGCCACTTACACAAAATTCCTCAGGAAATGATCAAAAACAGTTAGATCAGCCAGAATCCGGTGATAAAATTATCAGGACTTCAAATAAACGTATTTTTTTGCACCAACTGGCGACAGTGGGTGAGGTACCGAATTAATTAGTGTGTTGCTGATGTAATTGGATAAGTTTATGGAAAATGTAGTGGGATTTATATCTCCAATATAAGCGTAAATTGCACATAAATTTGAGCCTGTTATACAGGATGGTTTAACTGTAGCTCTAAACAGGTACTTGGTTCTTGAGGATTTCCACCTACATATGTATACCAAATTCTAGCCATAATTGCTTAAGATTTTTTTAATCAAAAAATCGTTAAAAACTTTGAATTCTCCCTACTCTTTTTAAAGGTTTTCGGATTACCTTTTGATATTTTACATTATAATTCATATTAAAAATATATAACTTATACTATATTTATCTAAATTAAGTGATCATTTTTGTTGATGAAGGTATTATTAGACAAAATAAACTCAGCTTCGATGTATTAAGTTATTTTATATAAATACATTCTGTAACTTAAATTTACCAAAAAATGGTCGAAGGCAGTGGGTGATGGCTCCAACCAATAAAAATTACTTTTATACCCCGATTTTTATCGGTGATGGAAAAAACTGCAGGAAATCTCAACTGAGTTGTGGTGGTAGGTTACGTTAGTATATGGTAATTTTAATGATGAATTCGAAGGCGATAGGTCATAATAAAAGTGACAATCATTTTGGCCTCTTGTATTGAAAGTTAGTAAAGTAATTGCCAAATCAACAATTTAAAAATGATGAGTAATTTCAAAACCTACTCATCATTTTTAAATTGTTGATTTGGCCGTTAACCGTATCAAGGTTTAGCATAAACATATTTTTTTGCTCCGGGTGGAGATGATGGCTGAGAGATGCATGTTATTAATGCATTAGTAATATAGTTCTGCATATTTGAACTGAATGGAGATGGATTGATATCTCCATTGTATTGATATATTGCGCAGATACTACAGCCAGTTATACATCCTGGTTTTGTAACAGATCTAAAATAGCTGCTTGGTTCAAGCGCGTTTCCACTTACATACGAATACCATGTTCTTGCCATAATTATGTGCTTTTAAATCAAAAACATAAAAACTTTGATATATCCTATTCTTTTAAGGATTTTCAGGTCTTCCTAAACACCAATTGGAAATTGTTCAGTGCCGTATATAAATTTAACTATATAATTTTTCTATTTGAAGTCCGTTTGACTCCAATATAATATCCTTGCCAATCATCATCCAGCATAGCATTTATCATTATTAGTATGAATATTATTTTACATTGACGTTTGTTAAGTGTATAACAATTACTGTACTTTTCTGAAGTATCTATAATTTTTTGACTTTACCCCTTATTCTAACAGTTTCAACTTAATATACAATATGCTCTGAAGTCGTATATTAATTCTTGTTAAAGCGGTAAGGGCGGTTTGGAGAGATTGATTTTTTTCTTAGAGAATTGATAATCGCGGAATACACATTAATAAGCATTGCCATATTGGTTCATTTTGAAGATTTTGACCCTACTATTCAGAGATTGAGCGATTAACTTTAACTGAAATAAAATTTAAAATTTATGGCCAATAAACTATATGATGAATATGCTGATTATTATGCAGCGATAACTGACGATCGTGATTTTGAAAAGCAGTTAGATTGTATTTTGTCTTTGTACGAAGATCTTAAATGCGAGAATTTGCTGGAGCTCTTCGCTGGCCAGGCCAAGCATAGCATCGCAGCCATAAAACATCAGATCAATACTTGGGCAGTAGATTCCAGCGAAAAAATGAAATCTATTGCCATGCAAAATGGCTTTGTAACTGAAGGACACTATCTTACTGGGTATCTGCCAGAATCTCTGGAGTATATTCATAGTGATATTAAATTCGATTGTATTCTTTGCTTATATAACGGTTTAAGTAATTTGAATATGGAATCTGTCTACAATCTACTTAGCTCTGCTAAAAAATTGCTTTCTGAAAATGGTAGAATAATTATTGAGATGCACAACATTCAAGGAATTATGCAGTACGTTGCCGAACCTCAAATCAATTCTATTAATGTCATTAATGAAAGAAATGAGCAAATCACTTATGAATGGCCAAGTGATAAGATAGAGTGGAATAATTTCTGTTTTAAAGCTATTGTTCCAGTGAAAGTGAAGGTAAATGTCAATGGCAAACAGGAAATATATTACTTGAATACTATTGACTATATATATGGATTAGATGAAATAGCATTTCTAGGCAAACTTCTTGGGTTTAAAAGTCGCATACTAAGTGAAAGTGAAGAATGGTCAAGTAGTTATCCAAATTCTTTAATCCTTGAACTTACCTAGTTAGGAAACTAATATTAAAGTACAGGTTCGATTTATTAGAGCTATTTCTCTCGTTGTGGTAAAAATAATCTGCGTTTTTGCCGCTGTAGGTTGATTATTTTTTAACCCTTGATTTCACTCTAAATACCATAATGATGTCCAGAAACATTCAATACATATGTAGCCTTTTAGATTATTTTTATCTAATTCCAGAAAATAGTATCTTTATTCCTCGCTGCAACATAATAAGTTGACTTCCTTTTTTGCTGTACGCTATAGCATTAATTTTAGAGCAATCCTTTGTAATCGGATCACAATGCCCGTTCCTGTTCATCCAATGAAAAGAAGATGTAATGATTACCTGTCTAACGCACGTTGGCAAAAGTTCCATTGCCTCAAAAATTTACTTCATCCTTGCACTATGTGCTACAAGGTTCCATATTATAATACGGTGAAATTTTCTACCAAGTTATGTGGTGACCTCCTCCCTATTATTCAGACTCTCAAAAGCGGAGTTTTCTGTGTTTTGTTCTGCAAGTTAACAAATTCTTTGGGAGTCAGATCGTTGAGGCTGCTATGCGGTCTGTAGTGATCATACTCCGATCTAAAATTCTCAATTTTTTCTCTGGCGTTTACCGGGTCTTGAAAAGTCAAGGGTTACCTGGTTCTGGTAGGTTCACATGTACGGATCCCTGGATATAAATTCACTCCCGTTATCACATTGAATTCTTTCGGGAAAAGATCCTTCCACCAGACATGCCCTGGTCAATTCACCCACTACATCCGACCCTTTGAGTGATTTACCAACCAGCAACCCATGGCATATTTTACTACAGTTAAGATCCTGAAACGCTCCCCATTGAATAAGGCATCCTGCACAAAATCCATGCTCCGTACCTTATTTATTGCTTGGTTCTCCATAGGTTCCAGCCGATGTGCCGCGCTTCTTCTACATCTGGGCCTTTTTGTACACAGGTTCAATCCACAGGCTTTATAAATGCGGTAAACTCTTTTATGATTGTCAAGAAAATCTTCCCTTCGCAGTAAAACGAATATCCACTCAAAGCTATATCTTACACGTGTCAGCGCGATTTCATTTATCCGTATTTTTAGCAAGCTTTCATCACGTCGGTGATGAAAGTAATAATACATAGATTTTGGCAGCCACATAGATCGGCAGGCCCTCTGTACCGAGACCCGGTAATTGTTTACCATCCAATTTGCCATTTCTTTTTACGCTTGGTCACTTACACAAAATCCTCACAGGCTCGTTAGGTTTTTTGTTGACATTTATAAATCTATCCATGTTTCATATAAAGATATTTTTTAGTTCCTGGTCCGACACTTGGCTGTGGAACTTGTGTACTCAATCCGTTCTGAATATAATCTTGTAAGTTTGAGCTGAAAGCACTTGGATTTAAGTCCCCATTATATGCGTATACCGCGCAAACCTGTGGTCCAACTAAGCAAGTTGGTTTTGTTGTTGATCTAAAATAACTACTAATTTCGAGCGGGTTACCGCTAACATACGAATACCATGTTCTAGCCATAATTGCTAATACTTTAATAAATCAAAAAGTCATCAAAAAAATCGTTTTTCCTACTCTGTTCAAGGTTTTCGGATTCCCTTTTAAAATGATATAAAATAAATTTAAATAACTTAAAATGTATTTGTCTATCATATTCATCACTAAATTACACAATTATCTCTTTCCTGCTAGGGCCATATTCTACATAAGATGAGCCAAAATACAAATGAAATCTAACATCGTTATGAACGGAAATTTATAATTAAATATTTTATAAAATTCCCGTTTAAGTAAGGAGGTCTATATCTTCTTTTTAACCCTATCAATTTTATTATTCTATTAAAGACTATAATGTGGTTTTATGGTACAGAGCGGGCCTAAACAACTTAATCCTATCTAGACATGAAATTTTCCTAAAATTTCATGTCTAGATAGGATTAAGTTGTTTATTTCTGCACATCCTTTTTATAATAGAATAATATCCAAATTCTCATCTTAAAATATTTGAAAGGAGTAAATATGATATAATTACTACCATTCTCTAGAAAAAGGGTGCTTTTAAATCAATCGACGCACCAGTAATCCACTATTAATTATTAATTTTTTATGCATGACACGTTTACAAAATCTAAAAAAATCGGGTTGGATTTTTTCCAAACAACAGTCTCTAAATTGCAAATGTTGTCTATTTAACATTGGGAGGACTGTTCGACTAATATTCCTTTTTATGTTAATTGGACAATTTCAATTAAGTGCTAATGTCTACGGGCAAAGAATCACTTTAAAAAGAAATGACATCACCTTGAATGAATTATTTAAGGTCATCAAGCAACAAACCGGATATGATGTTGTTTGGCAATCTGACCAACTTAATTCGTTAAAGAAAATAAATGCAAACTTTATTAACAGTTCCTTGACGGAAGTTATGACAAGTAGCCTTAATAGTGACGCAATGAATTTCAAGATACAAGATCACTCTATTATCATTAGAAAACAACTGAAAAATATTGTTTCAGATAATATTGCTCAAGATTCAGTAATATATAAAGGAAAAGTAGTAGATGAAAAAGGCTCACCTTTACCTGGTGCAACAATTTATATTAAAGGAAGTACAAAAGGAAGAATGAGTAACTCAGAAGGAAATTTTGTTATATACGGACCTCTAAAAGGAACTTTAACAGTTACATTCTTAGGTTATGTTACTAGAGATATCACATTAAATGGACTTAATCCATCAAATCTAATTAATATATCCATGAAGCCTGGACAGAATCAGCTTGGAGAAGTTAGTATTGTAAGTACAGGTTATCAAGATCTTCCAAAAGAACGAGCAACTGGATCTTTTGAAGTAGTAACTAAAGAGCAGTTACAACATAGTGTTGATCCAAACTTGATTAGAAGACTAGAAGGGATTACTTCGAGTATGAACTTTAACAACCCGCTCACACCTAATAGTTCACTTAGTTATAACGGAGGTGGGGGGTTTGGTAGATTGACGGGGGTAGCACGTAGATCACCTATAACTAATTTGACCATTAGGGGTCGCAATACACTAAATGTCGCTAACACTCCTTCAAATAGCAGTGGCCAAGTATTAGTTGTTATTGATGGTATTGCTAGTCCCTATTCTGTAGATCAAATAGATCCTAATGATGTAGAAAACATAACTATTTTAAAAGATGCGGCTGCCGCATCTATCTGGGGTGCCAGGGCTGCAAATGGGGTTATTGTTATCAAGACCAAGCGAGGGAGCTATGAAAGACCATTGAATATCTCTTTTAATAGTAATGTTAATATTACAGATAAAATTAATTTATTCTATAAAAAATACATGAGTACCTCCGAATTTATAGATGCACAAATTTTTCAATTTATGGCATCAGGTACAGATATTCCAGATCCTAATGTCTCAGTTGCTCAAAGTTTAAGATCCCCAGTGGCAGAAATCTTAAACTCAGAGAAAAAAGGCCTGATTAGCAATGAGGAAGCAAATAGTCAGATTAATTTGTTAAGAAATAATGACTTCAGAAATGATTTAGATAAGTATGTTAACAGAAGTATGGTAGCACAAAATTATTCACTTGCCTTAGATGGTGGATCAAGATTTGTAGCATATCGTTTATCTGGTGCATATAATAAAACTCTTAATAATAGTGTAAATTCCGATCAAAACAGAATTTCTTTGAATTACGGAATTTCAGTGAAACCGTTCAAAAACTTTGAAATACAGACCAATCTAACTTATAGTAAAAGCAGAACTAATGATCAAGCTGGACAAAATACAATTCCAACTACTCTGGGAGGATCAGGTGGATCTTACTTTCCTTACACAAAGATTGCTGATCAAAATGGAAACTATTTAACAATACCATTTAAATATCGGACAACCTTTACTGATTTACTGAAGTCAACTTATGGAAATAAAGTTCTTGATTATAGTTTTAATCCTTTGAACGATATCAAAGAAGGATATAGCAAAACCGATATCCAAAACTTTAATTTTAATTTTAATTCCAATTATAAGATTTTAAAATATTTGTCCGCTAATTTAAGTTATAATTATAGTCGGGGTTATAATGAACAAGAAATATTATATAGAGAAAATTCCTTTTATATGCGGGATTTGATTAATACTTATACTAATGGTTTTACTCTCGTTAGGAACATCCCTTTAGGTGGACTGTATTTACCGACAATTTCTAAAACAAGCAATCAAACCGTTCGAGGACAATTAAATATAAATAAACAGTGGTCTGCTATTCATTCGTTAGACGCTGTTGCTGGTATGGATTTCACGCAAAATTATAATTATTTTCAGGGAGATCAGTACTACGGCTATAATGAAGCAAAAAAGACCAGTCAAAATAATCTTAATTTTTTAAGTGTTTTGCCCCTTCTTTTTGCCGATGAACTAACAGGTTTAGCTTTCGCACCATTACAGAATCAAGCCGCAGGAATCAATAGTATACGCATTAGAACAGTTAGTGCTTATGCAAATGCAGCATATACTTTTAAAAGTAAATATACTATTTCAGGAAGTATTAGAAGGGATTTAAATAGCGAGTTTGGATACGGAACAAATAAAGGTGGAACTCCATTTTATTCATTTGGAGCTAGTTGGAATATTGCTAATGAGAGCTTTTACAAATCATCCATTTTACCCAAACTCGCTCTTAGAACTACTTTTGGATATAATGGGAATGTAAATCCTTTAGTCACAGCAAGACCTATCATTGGGTATTCACTGAATCAAGATTTAAATAATAGATTGTTCTTTGCCAATACACTTGATGGCCAAGGTGCTACGAATAGAAATCTTAAGCCAGAGAAAACTGCTGTTCTAAATTTTGGATTGGATTTTGGTTTCCGAAACAATAAGATATCAGGTAGTTTAGAATACTATGAAAAAAGAACAACGGATTTGTTAAGTTCTGGTTCCTTGGACCCGACGACGGGATTCAGCAATAATATTTATAACACAGCTTCGTTGCGTGGGTGGGGAACTGATTTTACGTTAAATAGTCAAAATTTACAGTCTGGCTTATTTAGTTGGAATACGAATTTCATACTAAGTTATAATAGGGTTAAGGTAGCAAGATTGTATAATAATGGTGCTAAATCTGCTTTACAGGTTGTCACAAATAGTGGCTCCAATTATAATGAGGGGGCTGATCTTTCTAGATTTTATGCTTATAAATGGGCTGGCTTAGATCCCCTTACGGGAGATCCGAGAGGATATTTCGAAGGGCAAATTGTTTCGATATCAAGTGCATCCTCAAATACGTCCACAAATTATGCTAAAATTGCAAATAGTCCTCTTTCTTCTGCTACTTATTTTGGTTCCGCAGTACCAGTATATTTTGGATCTGTTCGTAACACCTTTAGCTATCGACAACTTTCATTATCTTTTAATCTGTTATACAAATTAGGTTATTATTTTAGAAGATCTCCTTCTGAAATTGTTAATTATAATAGTTTACTTATCTCAAATCAATTATTAGGAGCTGAATATTCACGTCGTTGGCAGAAACCGGGTGACGAATTGATTACAAATGTTCCCTCTTTCACTTATCCAACAAGTCAGGATCGTGACGAATTCTATTATTTTTCCGAGATCAATGTACAGAAGGCGGACCATATCCGGCTACAGGAAATTAACCTTTCTTATGGTTTTGGTAAGAAAAGTTGGTTCATCAAGAATCCCAGGGTTTATGCCAATGTATCCAACCTTGGGGTGATCTGGCGGGCGAACAAACTTGGGCTGGATCCTGATATCAATGATTATCCTAACCCACGCGCGTATTCCCTTGGCTTTAGTGCAAATTTTTAACCTCATCTAGCTATGAAACATTCTTATCAATATTTGAAAGGTCATACAATTATCTGTAAGGTAGCATTTATGCTACTGTGCGTATTGATCTTAAGCTCCTGCGAAAAATACGTGGACATCAAAAAAAGCAGTAATCAGGCGCTGATTGAAACCGCTAATGATTGTCAATTGTTACTGGATAACTATGGTGTAATGAACACCGGCTATCCAAGTGATGGGGAAGCCTCTGCAGACGATTACTATCTTACAGATGATGGCTATTTGTCAACATCACTGACACAGACAGATCGTGACCGCTATACCTGGGCACCTTCAGGGATACGCCCCGGGGCGGCACAATGGGTGAACCCATATAAAACGGTATATTATGCCAACCTTGTATTGGAGACTGTTGAAGAGCTGAAATTGAAAGGCTCTGCTGATGTAACCGTGCTGAACAACCTGCGTGGATCTGCATTATTCTTCCGGTCATTTTGTTTCTGGCAGATTGCCCAGTTGTATGCAAAGCCATACAGTGCGGCTTCGGCAGAACAGGATCCGGGCATCCCATTGCGGCTAAGTTCGGATATCAATGATAAATCTGAACGCGGAACTGTGTCCCAGACTTACGCCCGTATTGTGCAGGACCTGCAGGAAGCAGTATCATTATTGCAGCCGACATCTAGTGTAGCCACCAGACCCAACAAAGCTTCAGCTTATGCGATGCTGGCCAGGACTTACCTGTCAATGGAAGATTATGCACAGGCACAGGCGAGCGCAAATGCCTCTTTGCAGCTAAACAGTCAGCTGATCGATTACAATACGCTGGATGTAAATTCTTATACACCGTTTTTCCCACGTTTCAACAAAGAGGTATTGTTCCATTCGCTGATGGAGCAACAGCCTGCGCTTAACCCGAATGACATTGCCAAGATCAATCTGGATTTAGTGAACACGTATAGTGCGAACGACTTAAGAAGATCGATCTTTTTGAAACAGAATAGTGGTGACAATACAGGTTCGTACCGTTTTACTGGGAATTATGAGCCGGCAACATCGGCGCTGTTTTTCAATGGGCTGGCGGTCGACGAGATGTATCTGGTCCGTGCCGAAGGTTATGCGCGCGCAGGGAATGCAACAGCGGCGATGGGCGACCTGAATACCTTGCTGCGGACCAGGTGGAAGACTAGCACTTATGTAGACATGACTGCTGTGGATGGCACAGATGCTTTAAACAAAGTAGTTGCAGAACGAAGAAAGGAGTTATTGATGAGGGGATTGAGATGGACAGATCTGAGAAGACTGAACAAAGATAGTCGCTTTGCCAGGACGCTTAGTCGTTCAGCGCAGGGGACAACTTACACTTTGCCGCCCAATGACATCCGGTATACGCTTTTGATTCCTCAGGAAGTGATCAACAACAGTTCAATTAGTCAGAATCCGAGATAAATGCGAGGGGGGAATTATTCCCCTTTGCTTTAATATGCTTTTAAATAAATATATATTTTCTTGCGCCAGGACTAACGTATATGTACTTCATAAAATCAGCATTGACACAGCCTCATCGTTATAAACCTGAACTAAATAAGGGCTTTAATCTTTTGCACTTCATTATAGGACATGCAGTATTAGCTACCAGGATATGGAACCCAAAGGGTAAAGCATTAATTGAGAATGCTTTAAGGCTTGTTTACCAAAGAATCTGCTTTGCCTTAAAAGAACAAGTGTTCTTGGATCATCATTCCATGAATCAGGCAATCAAGCCATTGCTTTATCTTCATAACGCGCGCATGTACCAGCAGAGACAAACCAGTCGTACACAGTTATTTCTGGAGCAGGAAAAACTCCTTGCAATCTCCATTGCCAGTACAGCCGTATAAACTACTTACTTACAAGCACACTCTGGTACAGAAGAACTATCATGTGTTCATCTGTGAGGATAAACATTACTAAAGTGTGCCGCATAAATATATCGGTAGAAAAGTATAAATCCGCTATAGCGAGACTCTAGTAGAGATCTATTCCTACACTTCTCGAATTGCATGTCATATCAGGAATAGGAAAGTAGCCGACTTCAACACATATGATAATCATATGCCCGCCAACCATCATATTATGAAGGAATGGAATATGGCGTCTATCCGGGGAAGAATCCAAAGCCCCCATATCTATCAATATATTGAAAAAGTGTTTGTGCAACGTTCACATCCTGAACAAGTGTATCGATCTTGTGGCGGAATCCAGAGACTCAAATCAGCATGTATCCGTGCAATCAGTTTTGAACAATATGGATATAAGATACTGGAATCGATTCTCAAGCAAAATCTTGATCAACAAACTTTGCAGCAAGAGGAAGTTCAATTGCCACTACATGAGAATCTACGGAGCTCCGATTATTGTCATTAAACAAATAACAATAATATGAATACTCAACAAAAATTAGAGAAAATGAAAAGCCTGCGACTGCAGAAAATGCTAATTGCTTACAGTAGCAGAATTGAAAGCAAAGGCAACTTGCAGTTGACAGCTGACGAACTGCCTATTATGGTAATAGATGCAGAATGGCGGGATTGATCTAATAACAAAGTAGAACGCTGCTTTCAGCTACCTTTCTCACTTATCAGAAGTCAATTATCAGGCTGCCATGGATCTTGGAAAGGAGTTGATTACACGGCTTTCATCCTGTCAATGTATTCAACAAAAAGAGAATGTTCTTATTTCTGGTCCAGCGGGTGTATGAAGGAGCTTGATCGCCTCGGCACTGGGGCATAAGGCTGTTATATTGGCTTTAAAGTTGCACGCTACAATATTGCTAAATTGTTATAAAGCTCAATAGCGCCAAGGCGGATCACTCTTTATACAGAGAAATAGCTCGTTATTGATACTTGACGACTTTAGACTACAAAATCTCGATAAAAATCAAAGAGGCCTTTTAATGGAAATAATCGAAGATAGGCACAACAAGAAGGCCAAAATAGTAGCTTCACAACTTCCTGTGAGTACCAGGTATGAAGTTATCTGTAAGGCTACTATCGCTGATGCCATTCTTGATAGACTAGTACACGGGGCACGTTGCATAGGTGTATCAGGAGAATCACTGAGAATAATAAAAAATTAATCCAATTATTGCTGGCCCGGCATCACCGATACGCTCGGCACACAATCACGGATATATCCAACATATTCAAGCTCTTCAGTGATTTCATGTTAATTATCATTTTAATGAGAACTAACACTATGCAAGTAAAGAGGTTGTAAGCCGATGGATTATAATTCACGCAGTGTATTTTATTATACAGTGTAGGTGAAATTGATTTAAATCTTGTACTGATGAGGTAATAAGTGAACACTTTTAAGATACTTGTTTAAAGGAAGCAGTCGGATGTGGGTGTGGCTTAATGAGCAGAGCTATAAAATGAACAGAAGATGCATGAATGTATGTAAACTCGCAGAGTTTACATACATTCATGCATCCTAATAACAATAATAAAGATCAATATTGCATCATTCTTGTCCTAAGAATGGGATCCACAATAGCACAAAGATGTTTTGTGAGATTCTCTGTATATCTCTTATTAAGCTGGACTTCCGGCTTTTAAATAAACATATTTTTTAACTCCAGCACCGCCTTGTGGTTGAGGTTGCGTAGTACTAAGCGCATTAGTGATGTAGTTTTGCAAATTCGTTGAAAAAAAATCAGGATTCACATCACCATTGTACGCATAAACCGCACATATAGTTGGTCCAGTTAAACAACCTGGTTTGGTCGTAGACCTAAAATAACTACTTGGTTCAAGCGGATTTCCACCGATATACGAATACCATGTTCTTGCCATAATTATTGACGTTTTATAGATCAAAAATCATCAAAAAACTTTATAAATTAACCTACTCTTTTCAAGGTTTTCGGATCCCCTTTTTCTGAATTGCTACTACAGATAGCAACTTTAAAAATTAAATTGAAAGCCTCCGACAGCTTGTGTTCGCTTTAACTTTTAATACTAAGTTACTGTACTATTCAACTGTAAACAAGGGCATCTGATACATTTTAATGCAATTATATTGAGAACGTTGTCGATGCCACAGATGCTTTAAGCAAATACTTGTGGAATGAAAAAAAGAGTTATTAATGAGGGTGTTGATATGAAAAGACCTGAGCAGATTAAACAAGGACAGCCAGTTCGCCTTAACAATTAGCTAGGCAGTCAGTGCAATAAATAATATATATTTTGCCTGCTTTAGGCACAGAGATTACGTTTTTGATTCAACAAGACGTGGTCAACAGCATTCAGAACAGCACAACCTTATTTAAAAGGAGCATAAAAGAAGAGGGTGTCCATACAGACACCCTCTTCTTTTATGCTCCTTTTAAATAAACAAATTTTTTAACACCAGGTCCGCTCGGTTGAGGTGTTTGATTAATGAGTGCATTAGAAATATAGTCCTGAAGCCTTTGTGAAAATGCAGATGGATTTGTATCTCCATTATATGCATAAATTGCGCAAATGTTTGGTCCAGTTAAGCAACTTGGTTTAATAGTAGATCTAAAATAACTGCTCGGTTCAAGTTCATTTCCTCCAACATATGAATACCATGTTCTAGCCATAATTGTTGATGTTTTATAAATCAAAAATCATCAAAAAACTTTAAAAATTAACCTACTCTATTCAAGGTTTTCGGATCCCCTTTTTTAACAGCGCTACTGCAGCAAGCATCTTTTAAAAATTAAATCTAAAGCTTCCGACAGCTTGTGCTCGATTTAAATTCTAATACTAAGTTACTGTGTTATTAAAATGTGAACAAGGGCATCTGATACATTATCGATGAAATTTGTTTTGAGAATTGGCTATTAAATAAATCCACCAATAGGAGAATAAATACAATTTGAATACTGATATAGAAAGCAGAGCTGAGCTCTTATGATCTATGATAAAATCTTTCATATTATGTTTTAGAAAGGAGAATTATGACCTGATTGATACTATACTATAATTAATCTCTTTTGTTATTAGTTAATATTTAATGTAAGGAGGTAAGTAAATGAAAATTATAATTTATAACCAAATTAAAAAACAACATGAATTTATATGCCCATATAAAGTCTAGAATATATAGTCTTAAGCGCTACGTTTTCCTAATCGTTTTGCTTGTTTTTTGTAATTCAATATGTGTTTATTCAAATGGAATTAGTGTCACTAAAACCAAAAACAGTCATTCAAAAAAATTACTTTACAAGGATAATGTATTGGCGGAGAAGAATCTATTGAAACAAGATTCATTAATTATAACTGGCAAAATATTAGACGAAAAAGGACAACCATTAGTTGGCGCGACCATTTCTGTAAAAGGAACAAACAAACGAAGTATAACAAATACTGCCGGTGGTTTCAGTGTTACTAGTTCAAATAGAGGAACCCTGGTATTTTCTTACATTGGTTACTTAACGAAAGAAATAACGCTATCTGGCCAAAATTCAAAAAATATAGAAGTCAAAATGATTCCCGGCCAGAACCAGCTGGGAGAAGTAAATATTGTTAGTACAGGTTATCAAGATATACCTAAAGAACGTGCTACAGGATCTTTTGAAGTTGTCACTAAAGAGCAATTGCAACATAGTACTGATCCCAACTTGATTAGGAGACTGGAAGGTATCACTACTAGTATGAACTTTAATAATCAACTGGCACCCAATAACTCTGCTAACTTTTCTGGAGGTCTGACTGGCGTAGCTGCAAGATCACCATTAACCAATCTCACGATTAGAGGTCGTAATACTTTGAATCCATCAAATACTGTTGAAAATATGAGCGGGCAGGTGCTTGTTGTTATTGACGGTATTGCCAGCCCGTATTCAGTAGATCAAATTGATCCTAATGACGTGGAAAATATCACTGTATTGAAAGATGCAGCCGCGGCATCTATTTGGGGAGCAAGAGCTGCAAATGGTGTGATTGTAATAAAGACCAAACGTGGCGTATTTCAAAAGCCATTAACAGTATCATTCAACAGTAATTTTAATTTCACTGAAAAAATCAACTTGTTTTACAAGGAATATATGAGTACATCTGATTTTATAGATGCTCAGATATTTCAATTTAACGCAGCTGGAACATCCATTCCAGCGCCAAACATCAGAGTTGCTCAATACATTATATCTCCAGTTGCTGAAATTTTAAATAATCAGAAAAAAGGCACAATAACTTCGGTAGAAGCTAAAAATCAAATTGACGCTTTGAGAAATAATGACCTGCGGAATGACCTGACAAAGTATATCCTTCGCTCAACTGTTAGTCAAAATTATTCGCTGGCTTTAGATGGAGGATCAAAGGTTCTGGCATACAGACTGTCAGCAGCCTACAACAAAACACAAAATAATACAGTGACTTCGGAAGCTGACAGGATGTCTATCAACTATAATAATACATACCGTCCGCTCCCTAACCTTGAGTTCCAGGCTAATTTATCTTATATTCTTTCCACTAGTAGTGATCGATCGGCTAACAGTAAAATACCAACAGAACCTAATAGTAATTATTTTCCTTATACAGAATTAGCGGATGATAATGGAGTTCCACTGACAATTCCATATAGATATACGCCGGCGTTTCTGGATCTATTGAGTTCTACATATAAGGATAAGGTTCCTGATTTACGTATGAAGCCCCTTGAAAATGTCCTGTTAAGTTATAATAAAACCAAAGTCAATACTTTTAATTTAAATTTAGGATCTCAATATTCACTAAATAATGCTATCTCATTTAACATTAATTACAATTACAGCAGAGGATACAGTGAGCAAAATATTCTGGAAGGAGCAAATTCCTTTTTTATGAGAGAATTAATAGCTAAGTATACTTCGCGTACTACACTTACCCAAAATATACCTGCTGGTGCACGATATACGCCTACAATAGTCGAAACAAATAATCAGACAATTAGGGGACAATTTAACTTCAACAAGACTTGGAATGATAGTCATACTTTAAATGCTATTGCGGGTGTTGATGTTACTGAAAATTATAGCAATTCAAGGACTAACCAATATTATGGGTATAATGAGAGTACATTACGTAATCAAACGAATATCAACTATGCTTCTTCAATAAGTTTATTGTTTGCTGACCCTTTGTCGGGACTTGCATCTGCAAGAATACCTTCAATCGCTAATGGTTTGAGTGACGTTAAAGTGAGAACATTTAGTGCTTTCTCAAATTTGGCTTATACTTACAAAAACCGCTACACACTTTCCGGAAGTATTCGAAATGATTTATCAAGTGAATTTGGTTATGGCCGCGATAGACCGTCAAAGCCTTTTTTTTCAGTAGGGGCAAGTTGGAATATTGCTAATGAGGAATTTTATAATCTATCATTGTTGCCAAGATTACAGTTGAGAAGTACATTTGGATATAATGGTAATGTGAATCCAAGCGTGATTTCCAGAGCTACAATAAATATTTCTTCTTTTTCAGATTTTGACACGAATCTTTTTTATGCAACAACTATAGATCAATTTGGTGCGACAAATAGGAATCTTAGACCAGAACGGACAGCTGTATTAAACCTTGGGCTGGATTTCGGATTTAAGAATAGCAGGATATCTGGAAGTCTGGAATATTATGATAAGAAAACAACAGATTTGCTGACAAGTGGGCAATTAGACCCTACTACCGGCTTTAGTGTGTTAACATTCAATACTGCAAGTCTGCATGGCTGGGGAACCGATCTTAACTTAAATTCAGTTAATATGCAACGCGGTTTGTTTAATTGGACTACTAACTTTTTATTGAGTTATAATAGGGTAAAGGTCACTAAATTATATGGTACATCAGGTACTTCAGCGGGGCAAGTTGTGAATATTGCCCTTTCAAGTTATAATGAAGGTGCAGATTTGTCCAGGTTATTTGCTTACAAATGGGCAGGACTTGACCCTGTAACTGGTGATCCACGAGGATATCTAAATGGGGTACCTGTTACTATTTCTTCCACGTCTGAAGGTCTTTCTAATCTGCGAAATATTCAAAATGCACCAAGCTCAACTGCTACTTATTTTGGATCTACAGTACCTGTATACTTCGGCTCGCTTCGTAACACATTTAGCTATGGACAACTATCGCTTTCTTTTAACCTTTTGTATAAACTGGGTTATTATTTTAGGAGGCCTACTTCTGATATCGTTAGCTATAGTGCTTTGTTTCAGGATAATGCGCTGCAAGGTATTGAGTACTCCCGTCGCTGGCAGAAACCAGGAGATGAGTTGATTACAAATGTTCCTTCCTTCACTTATCCAACAAGTCAGGATCGTGATAACTTCTATTACAACTCGGAGATCAATGTACAGAAGGCGGACCATATCCGACTACAGGAAATTAACCTTTCCTATGGTTTTGGCAAGAAAAGCTGGTTCATCAAGAATCCAAGGGTTTATGCCAATGTATCCAACCTTGGGGTGATCTGGCGGGCGAACAAACTTGGGCTGGATCCTGACATCAATGATTATCCTAACCCGCGCGCATATTCCCTTGGCTTTAGTGCAAACTTTTAATCCCATCTTGCTATGAAACATTCTAATAAATATTTGAAAGGTCATACAGTTATCCGTACAGCGGTATATACGCTGCTGTGCGTATTGATCTTAAGCTCTTGTGAAAAATATGTGGACATCAAAAAAAGCAGTAACCAGGCACTGATTGAAACCGCAAATGATTGTCAACTGTTACTTGATAACTATGGCGTGATGAACACGGGCTATCCAAGTGATGGGGAAGCCTCTGCAGACGATTACTATCTTACAGATGATGGCTATTTGTCAACATCACTGACACAGACAGATCGCGACCGCTATACCTGGGCACCTTCAGGAATACGCCCCGGGGCGGCACAATGGGTGAGCCCATATAAAACGGTATATTATGCCAACTTGGTACTGGAGACTGTTGAAGAGCTGAAATCGAAAGGCTCTGCTGATGTAACCGTTCTGAACAACCTGCGTGGATCTGCATTATTCTTCCGGTCACTTTGTTTCTGGCAGATTGCCCAGTTGTATGCAAAGCCATACAGTGCGGCTTCGGCAGAACAGGATCCGGGCATCCCATTGCGGCTAAGTTCGGATATCAACGACAAATCGGAACGTGGAACAGTGGCCCAGACCTATACACGCATTGTACAGGACCTGCAGGAAGCAGTATCGCTGCTGCAACCGACTTCTACCGTGCCCACAAGACCCAATAAAGCCGCTGCTTATGCGATGCTGGCCAGGGCTTACCTGTCGATGGAAGATTATGCACAGGCACAGGCCAGCGCAGATGCCTCTTTGCAGCTAAACAGTCAGCTGATCGATTACAATACATTGGATGTAAATTCTTATACACCGTTTTTCCCGCGTTTCAACAAAGAGGTATTGTTCCATTCGCTGATGGAACAACATCCTGCGCTAAACCCGAATGACATTGCCAAGATCAATCTGGATTTGGTGAACACGTATAGCGCGAACGACTTAAGAAGATCGATCTTTTTGAAACCGAATAGTGGAGACAATACAGGTTCGTACCGTTTTACGGGAAATTATGAACCGGCAACATCGGCGCTGTTTTTCAATGGGCTGGCGGTCGACGAGATGTATCTGATCCGTGCCGAAGGTTATGCGCGTGCAGGGAATGCAACAGCAGCGATGGGTGACCTGAATACCTTGCTGCGGACCAGGTGGAAGACTGGCACTTATGTAGACATGACTGCTGTGGATGGCACAGATGCTTTAAACAAAGTAGTTGCAGAACGAAGAAAGGAGTTATTGATGAGGGGATTGAGATGGACAGATCTGAGAAGACTGAACAAAGATAG
>Ga0247809_1000337_pt1 | contig 22960 bp, 16 predicted proteins | sample UWRJL104311B1_FD_180951 | JGI IMG/M metagenome (GOLD analysis project Ga0247809, IMG submission 180951) | Plant litter microbial communities from Arlington Agricultural Research Station in Wisconsin, United States - UWRJ-L104-311B-1 | ecosystem: Environmental > Terrestrial > Plant litter >...
AAGAAGGCCCAACCTTTTTCACCAATACTAATTGATGTATCTGGCGCAGGATCACGGCGCATATCAATTGGCACCTCTCCATCAGAAAGCCAGAAAAACGTACCAGCAACCAGGGAGAAATTAGAAGCCTGTACCCCATTACGATTCATGCCCAGTTCAGCATTACTCATCCAGTCGGCATCAGCTGTTACAATAATTTTCTGCTCTTTGCCTTTTATCTTACGTGAAAGTGCTAAAACTGTTGGGTATGACTTCTCCACTTCTCCTGCAGCAGGATTCAGTTTTACGCTGTCATCCACAAAATTGGTCGTCTCCACTTCGTTCCAGCTACCTATAGAATCGGTGTAAAAAACAGTTTTCACCTCAAATCCCTTGTCTTTGGTATAGGCCATTGGAGCCGATGCCGGCATAGTCAGCACCATTTCCATTTTCTTCATCATTTGCAGATAAAAAGAGAAATCAGCCGCTGCCTGGCCGGCTTTCATCACCATTAAGTCCGACTGTAAAGTACCCGGTTTCACCAGTCTTCCTGGAAGAAACTGTACACCCAATTGTCCCGTAATTGCATTCATCTCGGCCTGTCTGCCAGGTTCACCTGCAATCACCATATTACCACCACGCGCGATATACTGGTCCAGATTTTTCTGTTCTGCAGCCGTTAAAACCTGTTTAGGCTCGGCAATGACCATGATTCGGATTGAATCAGGCACCTGTTTGTCCAGCGTTAAATCGGTGAAATCAAAACCCTGATTGATCAGTGCATAACGGAATGTTTTTTCACTTGCCACCATATTGTAGCCGCGATCCTGTTCCCCCGAACTGGCGCGCTCACCATGTCCCTTTACAAAACCCACTACAGGCAATTTCATTACCATACGTTTGATCGCTGCAGTAATTTCTGCTTCAGAAGGCAGACGCTGCTGATCATCAAAGTAGCGAAGGAATGTTTTACGACCATTCTCAAGTTCCAGCACACGCACAAAACGATAATTCTCTGGCTCAAGATTTACTTTGCTGCTGATCTCTTTATAAGGAACAATATCGAAATTCCATTTATTCAGCTTTTTCAGGGTATCAATTCGCTGCACATCATTCAGCTTAGCATACATCCTTTCCAGGACAGGGTTATCAGCTTTGTGGTAATAATACGTATAGTCCATTTTGATATCTGGTTTAAACCTGATATACTTTTCAAAACGACTCACATCATCCTTATATGCTGAAGGTACGGCAGTATAAGCAGAAGCATCCAGCATGTTGCTGTAAGTATGGATAGACAATCCGCCTTTCAGCTTATCCATCACCTCCAGGCTACTTTTTGTCAGGGTGTTTTCTTTGGTTCTCGTCGCATCATAATAGATTTTCATGTAAGGCTTTGAACTGAAATAGCCCAGTAACATCGCTACAGAAAATACGATCGCATATTTGCTGAACGTAATTGTCCATTTACTTTTTTGTCTTCCTGCCTGCAGTTTGATAATCGTAAACCCAAGGAAGAGTGCAATGACAACAAAGAAATACAAGAGATTTTCACTGTTGATGATCCCCGCAACGAATGTGCCGCTACGTCCTGTGATGGCCAGCCAGTAAGTAATATCACGTACAAATTCGATATCCTGACCTACATTTTTCACATATCCCATCAATGCTAAAATCGTTACCGTACCCAGTGCTGCGACTACATTGTAAGATGTTAAAGAAGACATAAACAAACCGATTGCTGCATACGCGCAGGTAAGCAAATAAAGTCCAAGCATGGCAGTCAGCAGGAAAGATATATCCACATGATCAATCGTAATGATACCGAAAACAGCAAAAACGGCCAGTACTCCCATTAATGCCAACCCGAAAATCATTAATGATAAATACTTACCAAGTATAATCTGCGCATTGGTGATGGGCGAAGAATATAATAATTTGATGGAGCCACTGCCTAACTCACGACTCATAATACTCATCGTAAGCAGCGGGATATAAAGATATAAATATGCCTGTACCTTGGTAAAAATACCGCCCCAGCCTGCATAAGTATTGATAGTTGCACTATTAAGTGGAATCTTCATGACGCCGAGCCTGATCAGCCCTTCAAAAGAATCCGAAAAAGTCATTCCCGTCTGGAAAGTAAAGATGATCAGGATAAGCCAGGCTACAGGAGAATAAAACATGACCTGGAGCTCAGTCTTCGCTATATTAAATATTGTCTTCATTTTTCTGGTTAAATCAAACCCCTAGAGGCTACTTAAGTTTTTTCTTGGTTAATTCGGCGAAAACAGTCTCCAGGGAGTTCTTTTCTACCGCAATTTCAATTAGTCGCCAGTTCCTCTGCACGCTGGTTTCTACCAGTCTTTCGATCAGATCCTGCGCATCATTGAAGCGTATCTGGTACCTGATACCACCCAATGGTTCTACCGCCAGCACTCCCGGCACGGCCATCAGTTCTTCTACTCCGGGTGCAGCAACCAATGAAACCACGAGCGTATTCGGTACGATATGGTTATCAAATTCATCCATAGTACCCGAGAAAATCATGCTCCCTTCATTGATCATCCAAATATGATCACACAATGCCTGCACTTCCTGCAGGATATGCGTAGAAAGTACCACCGTCCGTTCTTCCGCTATTTCTTTGATTAAGCCTCTTACTTCGAGAATCTGGTTTGGATCAAGGCCATTTGTAGGCTCATCCAATACCACGAAATCCGGTTTATGGATGATTGCCTGCGCAATCCCCACACGCTGCTGATAACCACCAGAAAGATTGCGGATCAGGCGTTTGCTGAAATGTGCTATTCCACATTTGTCCATCACCTCTGCCACAGCAGCTTTTACTTTGGAGGAATCCATCAGGCGGATATTGGCCGCATGGATCAGGAACTCCGTAACCGTAAGGTCGTTTTGCAGCGGCGGTTGCTGAGGCAGGAAACCGATATGACGCTTCGCCTTTTCAGGGTGTTCGCCCATATTAATCCCCTTGATAAATATCTCTCCGTCGGTCTGTTTGATCACACCACACATGATATTCATAATAGTGGACTTGCCGGCGCCATTAGCGCCGAGCAGTCCATAGATACCGTTTTTAGTCAGGTCAAAGTTAATATCTCTCACAGCCCATTGCACGCTGTAACGATGAGATAAACCTCTGACACTTACGATAGGTTCGTTCATGTTTTTGATTTAATAAGATTTGTATGTATCGTTTACCTTGGATTCTGGATGATCTCAGGGTTTAGCAAAATGTATTTATCACCGATAGGGAAAACATATTTGTTACTGCCTGGCTCAAGCGTATATGTAACACCTCTGTAACTTCTCGTAACCGTAGATACAAATCCGGCATCTTTGCTTAACCTTCTCTGATCAAACCACCTGAAACCTCTGCCCAGAAACTCTCTTTTCCTTTCATCAATCACTTTGCGTAAGGCATCGTTAGCATCTGTAGCAGTTAAGGCCACGTAATCTGCAGTTCTGAAACGTTTCGTCCTGAGGTCATTTAAAATACCTACAGCAACACCTGCGTTACCTGCCCGGGCTTCACATTCTGCTTTGATCAGCATCATTTCGGGAACATTAGGTCCGGTGAAAGAGCCTTCATTTCCTACTAGATTTCTGGTAAAAGCGCGGGTATTGAAAGTTGGACTAAATAGGGTGATTCCATCAACAGTAAATAGCTGGTAGCGCAGATCAGTAGTACTGAACATACTGATAGCATCTGCGCTCATAGGAAAGCTCAACGGCACCTGCGTAAGTTTCTTCAACAGAATTTCTTCAGGGTTCAGGTTTCTCGTAGGGAAACCAATGGGACTGGCCGCATAAGTTTTCAAGTCAATTAATGTACTTTTCAATGCCAGCGTTAAATTTGCATTCCGTTCTGCTTCTGCAAATTCCCTCGAATGCAAGCAAACGCGTGCCATAATACCATAAGCAGCTGCTTTGGAAGGGTTACTGTTAAAATCCGGAAGATCAGGTAAGCCGGGCAATGCCTGATTTAAATCTGCTTTAATCTGGTCATAAACCTTTTGCACACTTGCTCTGGTCAGATCAGTAAAAAATCTGGGCTCCAGTACCAGGGGTACACCAGGATCTGTCGCGGCCGTAGCTGCATCATATTGTTTGCCATAAAGGTTAACCAGCGTAAAATAGATGAAAGCTCTGTGTACCAGCGCAGCAGACAAGATGCCCTGTTTTTGGGCTTCAGTCCCTCCTTTGCTCTTCATTACATCACTTACGATGGTGTTACATAAATAAAGCTGTTCATAAAGAGCTCTCCAATCTGTATCTTCTTCTGTTGCACCATAAATTTTGGCCGACCAGGTATACAAATTTCCGGGAACTACATTCTGGATATTTTGCCAGCGGACATCATCAGTACCGATGTCATCCCCCGCAAATGCCGGCGCGTAATAACTTCTGTCGAACGTTGTAGTATTGTACATCAAAGACTGGTAATCTGCAGTTTTTTCAAGCACCCGGGTATTTACCGGAGCAATTTCAACATATTTCCGGCAGGCTCCAGTGCAGAATAAAACACCGCAGATTAAAATTGTATATATATATTTTTGCATGATGTTTACAATTAAAGAGATAGATTTAAATTAAATATATAGTTACGCGTTGGAGGTAAATTGGTGAACTTGTCTGTCATCTGGTAACTCGGGTCAACTCCTTCTTTATTAGCTGTCCAAAGCAGGCCAAGATTACTTACCGTTGCCCCTATATTTACAGCTTTAATAAAAGGTGTATTCTTCAGCATAGTTTTTGGCACTCTGTAACTTAAGGTTATCTGCTGCAGTCGGATTGTCCCGGCATTTCTCACATTCAGGTCTGAATACATATAACGATTTACTGTATTTATATCTACACCTGTTAATCCAGGAATATCAGTAAAGGCTTCATCACCTGGTTGTCTCCAGCGGTTAACCAATGCTTTATTGTTACCAATCAAACCACCGTAGCTACCACCTGTTGGATAAAGACTCGGATCTATTTTCTGAATCAGGAATTTATGACCTAAGTTATAACTCGCCCTCGCCGAAATACTTAAACTTTTATATCTCACAGATGTTCCAAAACCACCAAAATATGGGGCGATGGTTCTGCCTGCACTTACGATATCATCAATAACGATATTGTTATTATTTGATTTGAGGATACTCCCATCGGCAGCATAGATCTGCGACTTTCCTGTATTATCTAATCCCGCCCAACGGTATACAAATAATTGATCTACCGAATAACCTGGCGTAAGTCTCACGCCTGTTGAATTAAGTGGAACAATACGGCTTTCTGTGATCTTATTATTATTATAAGAGAAATTAAAGTTTGCGTCCCATCCCCAGTCTTTCTTGCGCATAAGGTAGCCTATCATATTCAGGTCAACCCCATTTCCAGACAAAGTACCAGCATTGTATGAAAGCGTTGTCCAGCCATATGCAGAATTGATTGGCAATGACATTAATAAATCTGTAGTACGTTTATTATAGATATCAACACTTAAATTCAACCTGCTGTTCAGCAATGCTGCATCCAGACCAACATTCAGCATATTTGTAATTTCCCATCCAATATCCTGATTTACAGGATACCCTATTGTTGAGTATGGCAGCTGTGTATATCCATCTGTTGAACCAACGGAAACTGTGGAAACATTTGCAGATTGCATAGGATTATTTCCGGATCTACCATAAGATCCCCGTAAGCTCAATGCATCAATCCAGGTCAGCTGATCCATAAAGCTTTCCTTTTTAATATCCCAACGTAAACCGGCCGACCATAATGGAGTAGCTCTAGCTTTTCTACTTGCACCTAATATGTTAACATCATCAAACCTTGCGCTTCCGGTAACATAATATTTATCCTTAAAAGCATAAGTTGCGGTAGAATAATAAGAAAGATATCTTCTAGCCGACCGTGAAATAGTATTATTCGGATCAGGAATGATCCCTGTCTGCCCGTAAATATTTGTATACCTGCCAGCGGCTCCTACTGTATTTACATTGATAGAAGAAGAAAGCTCTTCATTGTAGCCATACAGCGTTCGTGTTGATCCATTTGCTTTTTCCTGACGAATTTCAGTACCAGCGATCATATCAAAATGATGATCTGTTCCCCAATTTTTATTTACCGACAATTGTCCGCGCAGCGCATAATCATCCCGGTTTATTCTTGCATTATTATATATGCCGCCTTTCGGAAACCCATAACGCGTTCCATAAAGAGTCGTATTTAAGGGGTTTGTTCCTGTATTGATCAGGTCACGTGTAAAAAAGCTGTTCTCGTTCTTCAGGTTAATCTGGTCATCGATAGTTTTCTGAATTTGTCCGGAAACACTCAATTTCAACCAGTCAGTAACATTACCATCCAAAGCTGCATTTATCCTAACAGCATTACCCGTATTTACAGTATTGTTATAATCGAGTTCATCAATAGCATTGTATGTCCATGGCATCAGGTTTTTTACCCTTGTAAGACTATCAGACGTTCTCGTTGTTAAAGTGATCCCCTTCTGTATCCTGTTGCCATTTGCATCTAGCAGCATTTCATAGGGTGACAGTCCGAAGGTACCCAGACTCAAAGCCTGTAATGCAGCACTATTCACCTGACTTTTTGAATAGGAATAGTTGATTCCGGTACTTAACGTAATGCGCTTATTCAAAAAGGTATTTGTCATATTGGAGAGAACTGAGTATTTCTCGCCCAGATTGCTTTTAAAAACAGGCTGATCTTTAGTATAATTACCTGACACATAATAAGAAGTATTATCTGTACCACCAGAAAATGAAAGATTATACTGCTGTGTAACCGCATTTTGCAATAAGTAATCCTTTAACTGATCCCTGTTGGAACGGTTGGCAAGAACATTTAGGGCAGAGTCTCTCTGTCCGGCATATATAGGATTTCTTTTTGCTTTGAACATCCATTCCTGCGCCTCAGTAATAGGCGCAGTTCTATAACCGTTCAATGGTGAAGCAATTAGATTGGCAACCGGATCCTGAATAAATCCTTTATCTACCAATTCACGTTCCAGGTCAATATATTCCCCGTTAGACATCGTATTGAGGTTAGAAAAATTGCCAGGTGCAGATACGCCCAAAGTTGCACTGAAATTCAGCTCTGAAGGTCCCTTTTTACCACGTTTGGTGGTGATTACAATTACTCCATTTGCTGCTTTAGCACCCCAGATAGCAGATGCCGCTGCATCCTTCAAAAAAGTAATACTTTCAATATCCGCTGGATTGAAAGAACTTATAATAGCATTTCCCGTTGTAGAAGGCTGATTTTTATAGGTTACATTCCCATCTACGAGTCCACTGCTAATAGAGGTCAGATCCTGGTTGATGGAAGGAAAACCATCAATAACAACCAGTGGAGGTTGAGCATTATAAGAACTCACGCCCCTGATCTGAATAGTATTTTTTCTAATATCCACCTGTACACCTGGTATCTTACCTTCAATACGTTCCATTAAATTTACACTCGGCGTACTTTCAATGTCTTTGGCTGTGAGTACACTAAAAGATCCGGTAGTAGATGACTTTTTGACTGACTGGTATCCTGTAGAAACAATTACATCTTCCAGTACCTGTGTAGCCATTACCATTCTTACTTCCATGGTTTCTTTTATCTTCACTTCCTGAGTAACGAAGCCGATGCTGGAAAAGATCAGTGTACCCTCATCTGGTAAACTGTTAAACCTGAAATTACCTTTCTCATCTGCTACAACTGAACGTGTAGAGCCTTTCAGTGTTACAGAAACTTTGGGAATTGGCAGGTTTGTAGATGCGTCTACGATTTTACCTTCCACATTAATGGAGGCCAGATAGTCAGTCACTGTTTCCAGGAAACTCTTTTCTTTTTTAGTGACTACCACCGTCTGGTTCACGATTTTATAGCTCAACTCGCGTCCTGACAAGGTTTTCTTTAAAACATCATCCAGCGGAGCATCTTTAAATGAAACATTGATTTTCATTGCATCGTTTACTTTGCCTTCCTGCCAGAACACATTATATCCTGTCTGTTTTCTGATTTCCGTAAACAATTCTTTCAATGAAGCGTTTTGCTTGGTGAAAGTTAACTTTTGTGCAAAACCTGCTGCGCTGACCTGCAGCAAAAAGGTGGTCATAATTAGTACCATTATTTTCATAACACGAACTATTGAATTATTTACCCAGGCGGAATACCCGGACCGGACTAGATCCTTAAATTTCATTACATTTGTTGTTTAGTGGTTATTTGTTGATGTGTGAATATGTCTCATTTGAACACTGAATTATGGCCGGGGATGTTTGCAGCATTCCCGGTTTTTTTACTCCTGTTCATCTTTGTCTATGTAAAGGTTATTTCATAGCGGTGATCCTCCTTCCTTCCATTGTAAAGTGAACTGAGCCTGTTGATTCTAATACTTCCAGTAACTGGGAGATCTTTTTAAAGCGGGAAATAGTCCCTTTGAAAGTCTGTGTTTTTAAACTATTGTCACTAAATACAACATCTACGTCATACCAGCGCTCTACCTGTTTCATAATACCTTCTAAATCCTGACCGCTGAACATGAAAAGGCCATTTTTCCACGCCATTGCTTCTTCCATATCTGCCGCCACTACTTTAATACTGTTACCATTTAAATTTGCCTGCTGACCTGGCTGCAGTTCATAAGTTACAGGATAAATATTGTTCGCTGAACTGCGTATGGAAACGCTAACAGCTCCTTCTAATAAAGTGGTTTTCGTAGCGGCCTCTTCAGCATAAGCATTTACATTGAAATGCGTACCCAATACCTGAACATCCTGTTTTTCTGTTTCTACAATAAACGGCAGACGTGTGGTGACTTCTTTACCTTTGATGATTTGTTTAATCATCATTTTTGCAACTTCAAAATATGCCTCACCCTTCAGGTTAACCTTTCTTTGCCGGCTATTAAATTGAACAGGAAATTTCAAAGAAGACGCCGCATTCATCCACACTGTCGTTCCATCCGGCAGGTTCACTTTATACTCGCCACCCCGCGGTGTAGTAATTGTATTATATGCATTTACATTACTCTTAGTTTGAGCGCCATTTTTGGCAGTACCGTTTACCGTATATACCAATTGTCCGGTTTTAGTTTTGGTCACCGAGATTCCAGATTCTTTCGCCAGCTCACCATTTCCGGCATCGCTAAGATCTATCGTCCGACCATCAGACAGCGTTAAAATAGCACGATTACCCCCAGGTCTGAGATCATGCTCAGCAAAGCGCTCAGAAGCTGGTGCTAACTCCCTGTTGGTATAAAAATATAAGCCTGCAGAAAGTGTGATCAATACTGCTGCTGCTGCAGCAATACGATACCATATTTTTTTAACAGGTGCCGGAGATTTGTTGATATTGAATTCCTGATGGTGAATTAATTTCTGATAAACATGATCTGCCTCTTCCTTAGTATGCCATACTTCGGCTGTAGTATTTTTCCAGATCTGATCCATCGCTGCAAAAACCTCTTCGTCATTTCCGGTCAGATTGAAATAGCTGATCAATTCTGTATATTCCTCTTTGCTGATAGTATTATCTGCAAATTTCTGGAGCAAGGCCGTTAATTGTTGTTGATTTGCCATGTATTAATATTCCCTTTACAATGGGTTTATATATGCATTACACAGCAAAATAGATTTAGGACTAGTCGATATGAAAATAAATATGTTATTTTTTCAACAATGACATAGAAAGCAGGATAAAATAGGTTACATCCGACTGATTAAAATGTGTTTTTAAAGCTTTCAGCGCCGCAACAAGATGATTTTTCACCGTATTTCTTGAAATATTTAGCCTATCAGCTATTTCATCATAATTTAAACCTTCAAATCTGCTCAATCGGAATACCATTTGCTGCTGAGGGGGCAGGGTAACCAATGCAGACTCAGTAAACCTTTGCAAATCGCTCAACAAAACAGATTCTTCTGTATCATTACTCGCATTTTCCATACTTAACCACAGTTGATCTATTGCCTTTTGAGAAGTTGCAATTTGTCGCAGTGCATTTAAAGCAAGTCGCCTGCTAATGGTATACAAATAAGGGGCAACAGGAAAATCAGTGTTTAATCGCTCTCTATTGGTCCATACGTTCATCAGTGTATCATTAACAACCTCTTCAGCCTGTTCTTTATTTTTAAGGAGGCGATAAGAAAAGGCATACAGCTTCCGGAAATTCTGATCGAAGATTTCACGAAAAGCAGATTCGTCGCCCGCTTTTAATGCTAAAAGGGTGTCTTTTTCAGTTCGCCCGCTTAACATTCAATAAATTGTTGTAATAATCCTTTTCTGACATTTTAATCTGAACACATTCCCAGACCCTGAAAATGTACTGCAATATAAAAATTATGTTAGAAAGTATACTAATAATGTAGGGAATAGGTTTTACCCCAAATCTTATGCAACAGACTCTAATAACCTCCCCGTCAACTGAAGTATGACCAGATTTAACCTGTTTGTATCTATCCGATCGGAAAAACTTTAAAAGAAGTTTAGAAGAACGTCAAAAGAACGTTAGAAAAATACGCGTGCCACGGCATAATGCTCCCACTATTCAACTATAACAGTACCCCCGTTAAGAACATCACCGCTACAGAGAAATAGATAATCAATCCTGTAACATCAACCAGCGTAGCTACAAAAGGTGCTGATGAAGTTGCCGGATCGGCGCCAAGTTTCTTTAACAATAGTGGCAGCATTGAACCAGCAAGTGAGCCCCATAAAACGACCCCAACAAGGGCTACACCAACAGTTAAGCCTATCAGTGCCCAATGCGGACCATATATATCAGAAAATAATGTCCAGGTAAATATCCTTAGAAAACCTATACTTCCTAAAACCAGACCTAGCATTAAACCAGAGATGATCTCCCTCCGCATCACCCGCCACCAGTCGCCGATAGTGATTTCTCCCAAAGCCATAGCCTGGATAATAAGCGTAGATGCCTGAGAACCACTATTACCTCCACTGGAGATGATCAAAGGCACAAACATGGCCAGAATTACAGCTTTCGCAATATCTGCTTCGAAATGAGCCATTGCTGTGGCGGTTAACATTTCTCCAAGAAAAAGTACGACCAGCCAGCCAATACGTTTTTTGAACAGTCCGAAAATAGGCATATCGAGATAAGGCTCATCCAAAGCCTGGGTACCCCCTATCTTGTGCATATCTTCCGTATACTCTTCATTGGCTATCCAAAGAATATCATCCACCGTAACAATACCGAGTAATACACCGTTATTATCCGTAACCGGTAAAGCGACCCTGTTATTCATCCTAAAAACATTAATGGCCTCTTCCTGTGGATCATTTGCATTCAATGCAATAGAACGATTATCTGTTAATTCTACAATTGGAACATCAGGGTTTGCGAGAAGAATTTCCCTGATCCGGATATCATCAAGCAGAATTCCGTCTTCATCGATTACATAGATAACATCGATGGTTTCCGAGTCTTTCCCATATCTCCTGATATGCTCCAGCACTCTCTTTACTGTCCAGTCTTTTTTAACCGCCACATAATCCGGCGTCATTAGCCTTCCAACGCTATCTTCTTTATATCCCAATAAGGATAAGGCTTCTACCCTGTCTTTAGCAGGCAATAAGATAATTAGTTTTTTAACGGCATCTCCTTTTAGTTCAGAGAACAAAGAAGTTCTGTCGTCTGGCGGAAGCAGGTTAATCAGCTCAGCAAGCTTTTCACCATCAAGTTTTTTAATTATTTTTTCCTGAGTAGGAAAATCAAGAATCCTGAAAACATTAACTGCTCTTTTTATAGACAGTGTATCAATAAATTTAACCGCATATTGTGGAAGTTCATCAATCAGATGTTCAACATCAGAAATATTGAGATCGTCCAGAAAGACCTTTAATTGCTCGTTATCATTCCGGTCAATTAGTTCTACCACCTCTTCTACAACCTGCTCTTCCATATATAGCGTTTATTTACATGTTCTACTGTTTTATCAAGGTTGCAAAAATGACATTTTATTTTTAAAACTCCCTAGGGAAGGATAAAAATAATATGATCATTCTATTAAGAATTGAATCCGCAGCAAATCATTTAAACGCTAACCGAAAATAAAACTAGTTAAATGCGGTTTGCAATATTCGTTCCATAGAACGTAGCAAATCGCCTTTTTGCAATATAGTATGTACTTTCTTTCCGCTCACTTTTTTTTGAATAGATTGTAATAATAGCTCTTGGGTACCAGCGACCAGCAGTTTGGATACAATCTGGTAATAAGCTGCTGAATCGATAAGATTCCCATCTGCGGCTGACTCACCTTCCTGCTCCTTCCTATTATTTGATAAGTCTTTAGTGATTCGGGAATCGCTGCCTATACTTGTTAAAATATTAGCTTCCATTTCACAATGATTGTAAAAGTGGTTAAACTGATCCCTTAATATTCCGCTCACCAGTAATTGCAATGATCTTGACTCACTATTTACGATCGGAGAATCAGCAAGATGATTGGCCCAGAAATTTTTCTCTGCTACACATGTTTTCAGCAGTTTTTCGAAATTACCGAAATAACGATAGATAAGAATTTTAGAAACTCCTGCTTGTTTAGCAACTTTGTTTACACCCAGGCCGGGAAATCCTTTAGTTTTTAAAATATGGTCGACTGCATCAATTAGTTTCCGCTCTGTTTGCTTTCTATTTTTCATCTCTATATATTTTATTAATAACTGTAACCTTGTCATTCTACACGTATAAGTTATGTCCTAAATATATCCTTCAAAAGCTATGAAGAGAAAAATGTTATATAAAGTCTGTAGATTATTATATATAACTGTAATTTATTTATATTAATCTACTTGTATTAAGTATCTTAGATGAGAGTTATAATTTTAATGATCATTGATATGGCAATGAGTTGTATAATAATTGATGATGAACCGCACGCTATTGAAGAATTAAGCGAACTGGTTGCAGGAACAGGCAAACTAGAACTCCAGCAAACCTTTCCTGATGCAAAAAAAGCAATTCTCTACTTGCAGCAGGTGAATCATGTTGATATCGTTTTTTCAGATATTGACATGTCAGTTTTAAACGGAATAGATGCTGCTACTATATTGAATAACTATTGTCATTTTCTGGTTTATGTTACTGCTTACAGAGATCATGCGCCAGAAGCTTTCGAGGCTAGGGCAGCTGGATACCTGCTCAAACCAGTAAACTATATCACCTTTAATAAAAAAATCGAAGAACTAGACTTGAAATACCAGGATATCATCAAGCTAAGAAAAGATGATCAGGACTTCTTATTTATTAAAGGGGGACAAAAATGCAGCTATATTAAAATAAGATACAGCAACATTGTTTACATAGAAGCCTTACTAAACTATATTATGATCTATACTACTACGGGTCATGAAATTACTTATATAGGCTTGAAAGCAATGGAGGATATGTTGAAGGAAAGAGATATATTTTTCAGGATTAATAAGTCAATTATTATTTCTGTGAATTACCTGGAACGTGTTGATGGAAATATTGCCAGAATGAGTACAGGGAATAATTATCAGGTAGGTGAAAAGTATAAAAGTGTGTTCCTTGAATATTTAAGGAAACACACTTTGAGGTCTTAGTTCAAATACTAATTTTTAACGGGGAAAGTCATGTTTGTTGTACTTGCTAGTATTGTAGTGGGGTCACCAGAAAGATTAGCAAAAGCATTGATAGATTTTTGTTGATATAGAAATAATACCGTTCTATTCAACTTAATGTTTTTTCTTGAGATTTTCATAATGATTGTTGTTTAGGTACAATCAATATTATCTCAGGAATAAATTATTTGCATTTTTATTATATTACATGGCGTTATTATTATATAAAGATTGGTTTAAGCCATCGAAAACAGTTCGGATACATCTAATTTGTTGGTCAGTTTTTATTGTTTATGAGATAAGTATCATAGGAATAATTTCAGAACACTTCCAACGATTTACTTTCTATATGCTGTTCTACTTACTAAACATTTGCCTGTTTTATTTTCATTCCCTGATAGTGTTACGACCTTATGCCAAGCATACGATCAATGACATATGGCGCATTCCAATATTCATAATTTTTGAATTCGCTCTTTACAGTTTTTTAACCATAGTTATAAGCTTTTATTTAAATAGGCCAGCTAGCTCAGCACTTCTTAATACGTATCTTAATAAAATATATCTAGCAAATATCATCTGGCGAGGCAGCTACTTCATGCTTTACGGCACCGGCTACTACTTTCTCATCAGGTATAATCAGAAGAAAGAGCGCACTTTAATACAAGCCATAGAAAATGAAAAACTAGAGAACAGCCTTCTTCGTGCTGAACAGGACTTTCTTAGAGCGCAAATCAACCCCCACCTGTTATTTAACAGTTTAAATTTCATCAGATATGCAATCAGAAAGAGACCAGCAGAAGCAGATGATGCTATTATGAGGCTGGCAGGAATGATGGGCTTTGCATTAGAGAATATTACTGGCACGATACCATTAAGCAGAGAGCTGGAACAAATAGATAATTTAATAGCATTAAACCAGTTACGATTCAACCATACCCTGTATCTTAACTATAATACGGATATTCATGACCTGGAGACGCCCACTATACCAATCATTTTACTTACACTAGTAGAAAACGTCTTCAAACATGGAAATCTAAGGGATGAAGAATTTCCTGCTTTGATTAAAATCGAGACAACCCCGGCATACCTGTTGTTTGAATCCTCAAACTTGACCATTGAAAACAACTCCATTAAAAGTAACAAAACAGGTATTCAAAATATTTCACTACGACTAGACCAGTTTTATAAAAATCAATATCGATTTAGCCATGCACTGCATGAAAATATTTATAAAGTGGAGCTAAAAATTGATTATCAACCTAAATAAAGAAGATATTTAATCAATATCTTAGTGTAAAATATAAACACAATTAATTTTCGCCCTCCTATGAAATTAACCATCTGCCCTATAACACTTTGCCGTACGCCTGTATTTTCCTCTCAAGCGCAAATAGAAGAAGTTTGGGAAGATCTTAAAACTTATATAGAAGAGTCTTCACCTGCATTTTTTGAGATTATAAAAGATCTTGCGGCTGACCAGCTCACTCCACTAGATACCAAAGCCCGTTTCACCTTATGGAAATATTTCAACAGAGCAAAATTCAGAGCAACACCTTACGGGAAATTTGCGGCTTTTTCACTAGTACCTGTCTCAAAAGATGAATCATTTAATGGTATAAAAATAGCTAAAGAGGCGGTGATCCATCGCTTTGCAGACTGGTCTGAAAAAGAAAATATTAATCTTGATCCCTCCTCACTGCTGAAAAACGCTAGTTACCTTAGAACCAACACCACAGCTTATTTATGCGGAGATGAATTACGTTATGTAAATGTTATGGAGGGCACATTTGAGCTCTCTGCAATAACTAATCAGGACCTTGCCGCAACTGTAATTCGATTCTGCCACATTCCGCGTACAGTGAAGGAAGTACAGGATCTGCTACATGCCGAAGGGATGAGTAAATCCACGGCAAATTACTTTATTGAACAGCTGATCAGCCTTCAATTACTTTTTACAGATCTTCATCCGAATATAATTGGACAGGAATACTTTAACCGCATTGGCTTTAATACACAAGCTAAGGCGAATGATTATATCATAGCCGAAAGAAAATTGACAGCAGGATACCTGAATGAAAAAAGCTTGCAAATTCTTGTAGAAACTGTCCGTTTTTTAAGTAAACACTTATCAGCAAACAACAACCGGTCATTAACTGATTTCCGGGACCAGTTCCGTTCAAAATTCGAAAATAAAGAAGTTCCGCTCCTGACAGCAATTGATCCCGAGGTTGGGATCAACTATATCTCGCTGGAACAGGACAAAGACGAAGACAGTCTGATTCAAGGATTAAAAAAATACCGGGACATCCCCAGCGGAGGCACAGATCACATACGTACAGCACTGCAAAAGTATATTATTGATCAGATGATGTCCGGTAAGACGGTACAACTGGCGGGTTTTAAAGATCAGGCTCCCTCTCAAAACATTATCGCAAATACTTTTAGCGTGCTCATGCAACATGCTGATGAACTCATTGTGGCGAAACAAATAGGCGGTGTAACGGCGAATGCTTTGCTTGGACGGTTTTCGATGGTTAGTCAGGACATTGAAAAACTAGGCAATAGCTTTGCAGAAATTGAAGAGAAAGCAAATCCCGGAGTGCTTTTTTTTGACATTGCTTATCAGGCTGAAAAACATGTGGACAATGTGAACAGGAGAAAATCGCTGTATGGTTATGAACTTCCATTACTGACCTGGACAGAAAGCAAAAACATCATTGATCCGGATGACATCATGGTCTCTGTAATTAATGGAGAACTGGTATTGCGCTCTATAAAGTATGGAAAAAGAATAATACCCAAGCTCGCTTCGGCCTATAACTATACACGTTCAGATCTGACTATCTTCCGCTTCCTTTCTGATTTACAACATCAAAATATTCATTCTGCATTAACGGTAAGTATAGACCATATTTTACCCGGACTTTCCCATTATCCCAGGATTCAATACAAACAGGTAGTATTGTCGCCTGCAAAATGGCTAGTGCCCGAAATACTTTGCGTGTCTCAGAAAGATCTGCAGCTAAGTGCAGCTACAGACTGGCTGCAAAGCATCGGTATAAAACAGTTATTTAAATGTGGGGCTGCTGATCAGACTTTATGCTTCGACCCATTGATTAAAGAAGACATGACCTCATTTCTGGCCTACTGCCGTAATAAGACATCTTTATATATCGAAGAAGCTTTTATTCCTGAACAATCATTGATCACAGACGAAGGAGCTGCGCCTTATCTTTCGGAATTTATTGTGAGTATAACGCATGAGGAAGAGGTGTATAAATCTTATTTTTCTGATATCAAACCGGAAGAACCATTAAGTAGTGCCGGCAAACCAGTTGCGGATGTCTTTTTACCAGGTAGTGAATGGCTATATTATGAGATCTATTGCCATCCTTCCCGTAGCAATGTTATCCTGCAGGATAACATAAAAAGCAGCATTAATGCAGTAAAAAAAGATATTAAAAGCTGGTTTTTTATCCGTTATAACGTACCAGCCAACCATATCAGATTCAGACTGCAGCTGAAGCAGCATACTGATGGTTATGAGATTATGCGGACAGTAGCGAAATTTATGGAGCCCGATTTACTGAGTGGAATAATATCGGATTTACAGATAAAAACTTACCGTAGAGAAAACGACCGCTATGGCAGTGGCAGAATAGATAGTGTAGAAAAATACTTTCATGCAGACAGCGAATTTGTCCTTTCCCTGCTTAAAAACGAATATCAGGTGTTTCAATTGTATGCATTGTCTATCTATCTGATTGAAAAAGTGTGGGAGACTATTGGTTTTTCACTTCAGGAATGTCTGTCATCTGCAGAAAAAGTAGCTGAAAGCTTCGCACAGGAGATGAATATACAACCAGAAGGATTTAAAATGATCAATCAGCGCTTTAAAGATTTTACTAACAGGGATGCTACTGCGTTTTTAAAAACCCAACAAAAAGAAAAACTGGATAATTCTGCCACTGCTTTTATAAAGGTTTTAAATACCTGCAATCTGAGCGTGAAACCACGACTTTTAACTGATCTTTTTCACATGCATGTAAATAGATTATTCCGCACTGACCAGCGAATGCATGAATTGGTAATCTACCATTTTCTGACCAGAATGATAAAAATTAAAATTGGCCGTCTCAAAAACGCGGAAATATCTCAAGCTAAATAGATTTAACTATAACATACTGATATTCATAAAATTAATCAACAAAAAGAGTACCCAAATAAAACAAATTTCCTATTTTTACGCTAGTGGTAACATTGTGGTTTAGTTAGAAAGATTTTATGAAACCCATCAAGAATTATAAGAATGCTGCTCAGATATTGCTGGCGAGCGTAGAGGCCATCGAAAAATTTCAGGCTGCACATACCAGGTTTGTAAAAAGTGACAGTGAGGAGGATAGAAATGAAATGGCGGAGTCTTTACGGATAGTTAAAATGCTCCAGCCAGAGCTGAATGCCCCTGATGCTGAGGCCGACAATATCCGCTTTGCATTCATCAAACAGGCCACTGTTCTCGAAGCCAATATTATCAACATGAACACACATGATTTACACCCTGATCTCTACAGGGATAGTGAATCCCTTTTTATGCTGATGAAAGATATTATCAACTGCTTCAAAACTGCATTAGTTACTAAAGGTGAAACCGTTCCGCTGGTAGAACTTTCGTCAACCACAACGCCATGGAAAGATCAGGGTATAGTTTCTTTTTGCAAAGATCTGAAAAAGGACCTCGGTGCTACAGAATTTAAAACATTATGGGAAGCGCTGCAATGTTATGAAAGATGTAAGACACTGCTAACTTATACTTTCGAAGTGCTGAATATTACAGGAAACCTTGGCAAAGAGTAACTAAATAGCAGGTTTCATATGTAGAATTTCTTTTGCAAAACGCAATGTTTCCCTTGTGACAGCTGGTACATCTTTAGATAACGCAGGGCAGGCAATCACATGATTTCCGGCATTAGGAATAGCGATCTTGCGTTTGAGTGCAGCTGATGTACCTAACTGATCAAACATTTGAAGCATGACATCAATTTTTACCGTAGCATCCTGATGAGTTTCATCTTTATAATAATAGAGCATCAAAATGGGCTGCTTGATTTTAGTATAGGTGTCATGTATATTTGACGTTTCCATGTACTCTTCAAGTTGTGGTAAGGCCTCCAGACGGTACTGGCTGTAAAAATACTGCAACAGCTTAGGGTCGGTATCTTTGGTATCCTCTGAATATTTCCCATCCATTACTTTCCTTTAAATTTGCAGTCCCCAGGGATCATTCATCAGCCATGCAGATTTACTATTTATAGCAATATTTGGAGAATATAGGACAATACCTTTGATTTCGGGAAAGGTAGCGGCTAATCTCAATGCCACCGCAGCCCCTGTTGAAGTACGGACAATAATAACTTCTTTACTTAGTTTTTTACCAATTGCATAGGCTTCCAATGCTGATGCCCATAAATGTTCCGGTGTAAATTCCAGCATGGCATCTTTGCCTTTAAGCCCGTGGCCCGCTAAACGGGAAAGATAAAGATGACATCCAAAAGTACTGGCGAATGTTCGATGTACAGGATCACCTTCTCCCTGGCTGGCCGTAAATCCATGAAGGTATACAATGGCATATTCTGTTTGTTTTATGAGATAAATGTTATGCTCAAACATAGTGTTTTGATGAACCAAAATTATTCACTAAGCAGACATGACCATTCGAATATTAAAATGATTTAACTATGTTTGTTTTGCGCTTAATAAAGAATAAACAATTTTTCAATCACTTATCTATCTAAATTATGAACCAGAAACCATCAAGTGCATTTGTAGGAGCATCCTGGATTGCTTTACTGGCAGGATTTGCCGCTTACAATATCGGCCTTTTCAATGCAACAATGCAGCTGAATGAGAAAGGATATTATTTTACCATTCTTATTTTCGGTGTTTTTGCAGCGATCTCAGTACAAAAATGTGTGCGTGACCGATTGGAAGGAATTCCGGTAACTAATATTTATTATGGTATCGCATGGTTCTGTACCATCCTGTCTATTGTTTTGCTTACAGTTGGACTATGGAATGCTACGCTTGCATTAAGTGAGAAAGGATTTTATGCAATGGCATTTTTAATGTCGCTCTTCGCCTCTATTGCTGTTCAGAAAAACACACGTGATAGCATTGATTCGGAAAATAAAAACCCAAACTCGCTTAATGACTAATCTTTGAATAAGGTAAATACCTGAACAGGAAGTCACAGCTAAGAGCTCGGATTCTTATTCGGGTATTTATTTCTCTTTTCAGTCTCATGAATGAAATAATTAGGTTTAATCTACCGTTATTTTGTCTGAAAATTCAATAATAACCACTCAGATTTATATATTTGCAACCCTGCTTCCGTAGTTCAATGGATAGAATTTTGGTTTCCGGTACCAACGATGGGGGTTCGAATCCCTTCGGGAGCACTTTAGAAATAGGGAATTTCAGTAATGAGATTCCCTATTTTTTTATACATTCTATTGATATTAAGATTATTACCTTTCTTTACGGATTCAACTAAAGTAAAAATTTTCCAACAATGGCATACTATTCGCTATAACGCAATAAATTCTAGTCATCATTTAATCCACACTGATTTGTCACACCGTGCTTATTTATACAATTTAAATACTCCATCAATTGCTGATGATAGCGATACGATGATGATGGAATGGAAATACGAAATGCCGCTGATGCTTCAGCCGCTGCTGATCAGTGGAGGCTTCATTTCAGGCAACACTTACAACAACCACATCGAATGTAACGACGCTGGTTTGTATTATGATGCCGCACCAGGAATTGAAAACCTGAAGCAGTTTTATAATTTTCTGGAAGCCCAGCCCGGCCTCATTAAAAATATGGAATATTTTAAATCATCCCGGGATAAATTGTTTAAATATTTAGAAGGGCTACACGGTGGTTACTTCCATCTTGACATGTGGGATATATTTAACATGGAGGATACGCCTCATGCTGAACAGGCGAAAGCGTGGCTGGCTGGCATAGCACACAATAACCTCGTTATTACCAATGCAATGAAAAAGGGCGACATTGGCTTACTGGACTACAAAGCGCTCAAAGATGTCAATGCCGCATTTAATTCGTTTGATGATCTATTAAACTATGAAGATTATGCCTACGGCTGGAGTTGTATTGATGTGCCATTTGAAGAGGAACTAGTATACGAAATATTCCAGGAAAATGAACTTTGGGGATTAAAGGACAAAGATGGCAGGATATTACTCAGCCCGCAATTTGATGAATTCTTTAGCTTCGGTCCGCAAGACCTTGCAGTGGTTTCGAAAGATGGCAAATATGGCTATGTAAATACCAGTGGCAGGATAGTATTACCATTAATATGGGATGATGCTTTTGATTTCGAATATTCGCGTATCGCTGTAGTTGTGTCCGAAGGAAAAATGGGACTGATTGATATAAAGGGTAAGCAGCTGAGCCAGTTTAAGTTCGATGAACTCGGAGCGTTTGAAGGTGGAGAAGGAGATTATTTTAGTGCGAATATGGATGGCCTTTGGGGAGTGATAAACAAGTCTGGCACTGTGATGATGGACTTTGTACATTCAAATGAAATACAGGCCAGCTACGGTTTCTACCATATCGAGATCAGCGGTAAAAAGAATCAAAAGATTTTTAATGCGGACTTCAAATACCTGGGTGAATTTCCACTTCGGTCAATTGAAAACCTGGAGCAGGGACTGTTATTAATCAAACCACACAAAGGCCTGAATTTTTATTCCATATATAAAAAAGATGGAACGCTGCTCGGCAGCGGATTTGACCTTGTGGTATCGAAACCTTTTGATGAGGGCTCTTTTGCATTGGCTTTCAGGGGTGAGAAGGTGTATATGGTTAATGAAACGGATATACAACCAATCAGCAAGGAGATTGCACTGAAATATGCAGGTGAAGATTATGCTTACTATTTTGACTATCAATGCAGAAAAAGATTATTAGTTTATGGTAAGGCGCAGAAAATGAATGACAGGGAGATCGAGGAGGAGTTGAGCGATGTACACTCCGTGTACGAACAAGGACTGTCAGCCTACGACCAGCAGGATTACGCGACAGCAATATACTACTACACTATCGCTGCGAAAAGAGGTTATACTTATGCAATGAACAATCTGGCATTTATCTATTATAATTACAAGGATTTTGAGGATGATGCTAAAGCTTTCTATTGGTATCAGAAAGGTGCATTATTAGCTAATAAGGATGCGATGAACGGACTGGGCATGTGTTATAAATTTGGAGTCGGTTGTAACTCAGATCTGGAAATGGCAGTACATTGGCTAAGTAAGGCTGCTGAAACGCAATCGGCACTGGCAAATAATAATCTCGGTGATCTTTATTCGGATGAGGATCTATCCATTTTTAATCCTGATAAGGCGCTGGAATATTACCATAGAGGAGCGGACCTGGGCGAACCCAAATACAACTGGCTGGGCTATCTTTATGATGCAAGAGGCGATGATGAAAAGGCAGTGCAATTCTATCAGCTTGCCACAGATCAGGGTAACGACGTTTCTGCTTATAACCTTGGTATTTTATACGCAAACGGACTAGGCACGGATAAGAACGTTGAAAAGGCAATTGAATGCTTCGAAATTGCCTTAGGCCGTGCATACCTGCATGCACATCTGGAACTTGCAAGGATTTACAGGAACGAAAATGGATTCATGGACGAAAAAAAAGCAGAGCAGCACTTAAACGAAGCAAGAATAGCCGAACTAACGATACCTGAAGAACTTTTGGCTGGAAAGAAAGGATGGTTTGACTTTTAGATAATTTGTAAATGAAGGGAACTGACCAAACTTTACCATTAGTTTTAAGACCCGAAAAAAGAATAAACAAAATTTTGGATATGTCATCAGCCACATGCGCATGAAACCCCAATTCTTAATTGCAGCCCCGCATAGCGGAGCCGGCAAAACAACGGTTACACTTGGCATTTTACGGGCCTTAAAAGATAAAGAGTTAAACGTTCAGCCCTTCAAATGTGGTCCTGACTATCTTGATCCCAAACTGCACAGCATTGCATCAGGAAAACAGAGCATTAATCTCGACCGTTTTATGATGGATGACATACACATCAGGGAGTTATATCAGGCCTATGGTGATTCCGCCGATGTATTGGTAACTGAGGGTGTAATGGGCCTATTTGATGGCGCCGTCAAAATGGAAGGCAGCAGTGCTGATATAGCCCGTTTACTTGACATTCCCATCGTTCTGATAGTGAATGCCAAATCAATGGCTTATTCAGTGGCAGCACTTTTATTAGGTTTCAAAACGCTGT
>Ga0247809_1000339_pt1 | contig 22915 bp, 19 predicted proteins | sample UWRJL104311B1_FD_180951 | JGI IMG/M metagenome (GOLD analysis project Ga0247809, IMG submission 180951) | Plant litter microbial communities from Arlington Agricultural Research Station in Wisconsin, United States - UWRJ-L104-311B-1 | ecosystem: Environmental > Terrestrial > Plant litter >...
CCGCGACGATCGCGCGCTGGTAGCCGTTGGTGAAGAGGTAGCCGAGGCTCTCGGTGCCGATCAGGATCCCGACGGTGACGAGGCTGATGGTGCTCACCGCGGTGACCCTGAGACCGGCCAGGATGACCGGCCCCGCGAGCGGGAACTCGACCGTCCAGAACCGTCGCCAGCTGCCGAACCCGACGGCGGTCGCCGACTGACGGATGTCGGGGTCGACCGAGCCGAGCGCGTCGGCGACGGAACGGGCCATGATGGCGACCGCGTAGATCGTGAGCGCGATGGTCAGGTTCGCGTCGCTCAGGGCGCTGATGCCGAGGAACGGCGGCAGGATGACGAGCAGCGCGAGCGACGGGATCGTGAAGAGCAGCCCCGCGAGGGTGAGCAACAGCCCCCTCGTGAGTTTGAAGCGGTACGCGACCCACCCGATCGGGATCGAGAGCGCGAACCCGAGGACGATGGGCAGGATGCTCAGGCGGATGTGCTCGACCGAGAGCCGGCCGATGAGTTCGAGGTTGTTGCCTATCCAGTCCATCTACGCCCGCGACTCCCCGGCCGGGGCATCGCCCACGAGCACGCCGGCCGCGCGACCCTCGCCGTCGACGAGGATCGAGCCGCGGGGCGTCTCTACGATCGACAGTGCCCGCTTGCCGCGGTCGGCTCCGATGAAGTCGGCGACGAAGTCGCTCGCGGGGTTGCGGAGGATCTCGTCGGGGCTGCCGATCTGGGCGATCTTGGCGCCCTTCTCGAGGATGACGACCTGGTCGCCGAGCAGGAAGGCCTCGTCGATGTCGTGCGTGACGAACACGACCGTCTTGTCGAGTTCGCGCTGCAGGCGGATGATCTCCTGCTGCAGCTCGGCACGCACGATCGGGTCGACGGCGCCGAAGGGCTCGTCCATGAGAAGGATGTTGGGGTTCGCCGCGAGCCCGCGGGCCACCCCCACCCGCTGCTGCTGGCCGCCCGAGAGCTGGCTGGGATAGCGTCCGGCGATGTCGCGGCTGAGGCCGACCGTGTCGAGCAGCTCGAGCGCGTCTGCGCGGGCCTTCTTGCGCGGGACTCCTTCGAGCACCGGCACGGTCGCGACGTTGTCGACCACCTTGAAGTGCGGCAGCAGACCGGAATTCTGCATCACGTAGCCGATCGAGCGACGCAGCTTCACCGGTTCGGTGCCGGAGATGTCTGTTCCGTCGATGGCCACCGAGCCCGAGGTCGGATCGACCATGCGGTTGATCATGCGCAACAGCGTCGTCTTGCCGCTGCCCGAGGAACCGACGAGAACCGTCGTCTTGCGGGAGGGGATGACGAGGTCGAACGAATCGACGGCCAGCGTGCCGTCGTCGAATTTCTTGGTTACCGAACGGAATTCGATCATTGTTCTACGGCTCATTCCTCGTGATGATCACGAATCGACACGCGCCAGACGACTATCTGCCCAGGCAACTACTCCGACCGGGCACACGGGGTGACAAATCAGACACAAAGCTAAACACCATTCGGAGCGGCTGTCATTCCGGATCGTTGTCGATTGCACTTTATGACCGACCACCGACATACTGTCGGCGCCCGGGACAGAAAAATCCCCGGGGCCGTCTCGGCACCCGGGGATAGCTTCGTCCTGCGGCGGGTCAGGCCTTCGCGGCCGCCCCGAAGTGCGGCTCGAGCAGCGAGGCGACGATGTCGGCTCCGGCGTCGAGGAACCGCGCGTCTCCCTGCGGGTCGCGCGCGAAGGCACGGGCGGACATGGCGTCGGAGACCTCGATCGCCGTCTCGAAGGCGAAACGTGCCTCTTCGGTGTCGGGGAGGTCGAAGCGCTGCACGAGGCTGTCGAAGAGAGCGGTAGCGAGCACCGAGGTGAACGGGGTCTCGTTCGGCGCGGGACGCAGGTCGATCACGTCGCCGACGCGCAGCGAGCGGAAGCCCGGCTCGGTCCGGAAGGCCTCGATGAGCACGCCGACGGACGCGGTCAGAGCAGCCTTCCAGTCGGTGTGCGCTGCGCCGGCCGCTTCATCCGCCACCCGGGCCAGGGCACGCTCGAGGTTGCGGGCTCCGAGGGCCTGGAGCACGGCGATGCGGTCGGGGAAGTAACGGTAGACGGTGCCGATCGAGGCTCCGGCGCGCTCGGCGACCATGGCGGTCGTGAGGCGCTCGTAGCCAATCTCGTCGACGACGGCGGCCGCGGCATCCATAAGGGCGGCGAGGCGTGCGGTGCTGCGGGCTTGAACCGGTTCGTTGCGGAGAGATACCTGTCCGGCGATGGTTGCGTCAATGACGGATGGTGTTGACACTGTGTCTCCTCAATCAACTTAGACCGATATCGTAACCCGGCCCCCATACCGGGGGTAGGAGTGAAACTCACCATTTGCGGAAAATTTTCACAAATTTATCGAGTCGGTTCTGGTAATAGTAATTTACTCACACTGAGCGTCGACTGATACTTGCCTGAGTGTCGAAATCCGTGTCGTGCCGCGCGCGTGACAGACTTGGTGGATGGCCCGAACCCGTAGCGATATCGATCACCCGGGCGACGGCGCCGCGGGCGGGGGCGTGCCCATCCTGCACTTCGCCGCGCGGCTCGAAGACTCGATCCACCGCTGGCGCGAGAAGCGTGGCCGCAAGCGCGGACTGCAGACGACCGTCATCCCCTATACCGGCTATGGCTCGCCCGGCTGGGTGCGCGTGCTGTGCCGTGTCGTGCTCACCCGCGGCGACGTCGCGAGCCAGCGTGTCGCCAAGGTGCGCGGCTGGCGCAGCTTCTTCAGCATCCCGGTCGACGACGTCGAGGTGACGATCGTCGCGGGCGGGGTGGAGCACCGGGTGCTCGCCGACCGAGGCGGGGTCGTCGACGCCAAGGTCGCGGTCGCCCTCTCGCCCGGCTGGCACGAGATCACGATTCGAGCGGATGACACGGAGGCGGTAACCGCCCCCGTGTTCGTCATCGACCCCGACGCCGAATTCGGCCTCATCTCCGACGTCGACGACACCGTCATGGTGACCGCGCTCCCCCGCCCGCTGCTCGCGGCGTGGAACACGTTCGTGCTCGACGAGCACGCGCGCCGGCCCGTACCGGGCATGGCCGTGCTGTACGAGCGCATCAAACGCGCCAACCCGAGCATGCCGGTCATCTACCTGTCGACCGGCGCGTGGAACGTCGCACCCACCCTGACCCGCTTCCTCGAACGCAACCTCTACCCGGCCGGACCGTTGCTGCTCACCGACTGGGGGCCGACGCACGACCGCTGGTTCCGCAGCGGCCGCCAGCACAAGTCGTCGACCCTCGAGCGCATCGCCCAGGAGCTCCCGGGCATGAAGTGGCTGCTCGTCGGCGACGACGGCCAGCACGACGAAGAGCTCTACGGACAGTTCGCGGCGTCGCACCCGCAGAACGTCGCAGCCGTCGCGATCCGGCAGCTCTCCACGAGCGAGGCGGTGCTCGCGGGAGGCCGCAGCAAGGCCGCAGAGAAGGGGCGCACCGGCACGACCTGGGTGTTCTCCCCCGACGGCGCCGGCCTGCTCGACCAGCTCGACGACACCGGCATCCTCGACTCCGAAAGACCCTGAATTGGCCCAGCGCATCGAAGACTACGCACTCATCGGCGACTGCCACACGGGGGGTCTCGTCGGGCTCGACGGCAGCATCGACTGGCTGTGCCTGCCGCGGTTCGACTCCGCGTCGACGTTCGGCGCGCTGCTCGGCACGGGCGACCAGGGACGCTGGCTCGTCGCGCCCGTGTCATCCGTCGACGGCACCGAGGGCGTCTCGAGCACCCGACGCTACGTCGACGACACGTTCACCCTGATCACCCGCTGGGTCACACCCGCCGGGGTCGTCGAGGTGCTCGACATCATGCCGTTCGGCGACCGCCGGGCCGACGTGATCCGCCGGATCACCGGGATCAGCGGGAGCGTCGCGATGTGCCAGGAGCTGCGCATCCGGTTCGACTACGGCGCGGCCATGCCGTGGATGCGCCAAGTGCCCGAGGAGGGCGGCAACGCCGTCGTCGCGGTCGCCGGCCCCGACGCGATCGTCGTGCGCGGCCCGGAGCTGCGCGCGAGCGACCACGCGCACGTCTCGGAGTTCACGGTCGAGGCCGGCGAATCGGTCGACATCGTGCTCACCTGGTTTCCCGCCCACCGGCCGACGCCCAAGGCGCTCAACGTCAGCAAGCGCATCCGCGAGACGGAGCAGTGGTGGCGCACGTGGGCCTCGGCGACCACCGGGGCGCCGCAGTACTCCGACGCCGTGCGGCGCTCGCTGCTCGTGCTGCGGGCGCTCACCCACGAGGACACCGGCGGCATCGTCGCGGCGGCGACCACGAGCCTGCCCGAGCAGTTCGGCGGCACACGCAACTGGGACTACCGCTACGTCTGGCTGCGCGACGCATCGCTGACGCTGCACGTGCTGCTCGACCACGGTTTCGACAGCGAGGCCGACCCGTGGCGACGCTGGCTGTTGCGCGCCATCGCGGGCGACCCGGGCGACGTGCAGATCATGTACGGCCTCTCGGGCGAGCGCCGGCTCATCGAATACACCGTCGACAGCCTGCCGGGCTACGACGGGGCCGCACCCGTGCGCATCGGCAACGGCGCCTTCACGCAGTTCCAGGGCGACGTGTTCGGCGAGGTCATGCTCGCCCTCGAACGTGCGCGGGAGACCCACGGCGAAGAGATCGACTTCTCCTGGCCGCTGCAGCGCGCCCTGATGACCTTCGTCGAGGGAAATTGGCAGCGCGCCGACAACGGCATCTGGGAGATCCGCGGCCCGCTGCGGCACTTCACCCACTCCAGGGTCATGCTCTGGGCCGCGTTCGACTGCGCCATCCGCGCGGTGCGGGAATTCGGGCTCGACGGCCCGGTCGAGCGCTGGGAGGAGATGCGCGCCGCCGTCGCCGCCGAGATCGAGTCGAGCGGCTTCGACACGGAGCGCAACACCTACACCCAGTACTACGGCGGCACGTCGGTCGACGCCTCGCTGCTGCAGATGGTGCAGGCCGGCTACCTCGCCGCAGACGACCCGCGCATGCTCGGCACGGTCGCGGCGATCGAGCACGACCTGCTCGAGAACGGCCTGCTCATGCGCTACCGCACCGAAGAGGGCGTCGACGGCCTCCCCGAGGGCGAGAACCCGTTCCTGGCCTGCTCGTTCTGGCTGGTCGAGCAGTACGCCCTGTCGGGCAGGCTCGCGGATGCCACGGAGCTGATGGACCGCCTCGTGGGGTACAGCAACGACGTCGGCCTGCTGAGCGAGGAGTACGACGTTCTGGGAGGCCGGCAGGCGGGCAACACCCCGCAGGCGTTCTCGCACCTGTCGCTCGTGCGGGCGGCCGACGCGATAGCGAAGGCGATGGCACCCGGGGCATAGCCCGGGGGCGTCGGTATTTCGGCGTCGGCACCCCGGCGTCGGGGGCGCCCGCCATACTGGCGGCATGACACGGAGCTACACGGTGCAGAGGCGAGAGGTCGCGTCGCTGCGCCTCGCCGCGCAGTCGATCCAGCCCGGCCCGGACCGGCACACCGCAGATCCGGCCCAGACCGTGCGGCGCCTGCTCGCGGTGCAGGCGCAGGACTTCGCCGGCGCGAAGTGGTCGGTGGGACTGCGCACGCCGGGAGCCACGGATGCCGCGATCGACGCCTCCCTCGCCGCCGGAGAGATCGCCCGCTCGTGGCCCATGCGCGGCACGCTGCACTTCGTCGCCCCGGAAGACCTCGGCTGGATGCTCTCACTCACCGCCGAGCGCACGATCCGCTCGGCCGCCGGCCGGCACCGCGAGCTCGGCCTCACCGAGCGTGACTTCGGGCTCGCCCGGGACGCGGCCGTGGAACACCTCTCGGGCGGCCGTGCGCTCACCCGCGACGAGCTGCTCGCCCGGTTCGTGGACGCGGGCGTCGCCGTCACGGGGCTCCGCGGCATCCATCTCATCCAGCGGTTGAGCCAGTGGCGCGTGCTCGTCTACGGTCCGCTCGCCGGCAAGCAGCACACCTTCGCGCTGCTCGACGATCGCGTGCCGAACCCGCGACGGCTCGAACGCGACGAGGCGCTGGGCGAGTTCGCCGCGAGGTATTTCGCGGGCCACGGGCCGGCGACCGTGCGCGACTTCGCGTGGTGGTCGTCGCTCACGCTCGCCGACGCACGCCGCGGCCTCGAGCTCGCACGCCCCGGGCTCGACGAGCTCGACGTGGACGGTACGCCGCTGTTCCTGGCGCGCGACCTCGTGTCGGCCGACCGGGCCGTGCACGCGCTCCCCGGCTTCGACGAGTTCCTGCTCGGCTACCAGGACCGCTCCGCGCCCCTCGCCGCCGACGACGCCGCGCGGGTCGTCCCGGGCAAGAACGGGCTGTTCCTGCCGACCATCGTCGTCGACGGCGAGGTCGTCGGCACGTGGCGGCGCACGGTCTCGGCGAAGACGGTGACGATCGAGAGCGCACCGTTCGGCACCCTCTCCGCGAGGGACGCCTCCGCGTTCGACGCGGCGCTCGAACGCTTTGCGGCCTTCGTCGGGCGCACTCTCGTGCGCGCCTGACACGACGCCGGCTCCCTGCGACACGCCACGCTACGCCCGCGGTTCGCTAGGCTGGCGCGGATGTCCACCTCCGCGCCGGCCTACGCCCCCTACCCGCTGGTGACGGATGCCGCGACCATCGGGTTCGTGCGCACCTCGCTCGACGGCGGCACGGTCGTCGCCCGGCACCGGCCGCAGCGCACATCCACCCGCGCCACGCTCTTCCTGCACGGCGCGGCGGGATCGTGGACCACGTGGACCCCGATGCTCGCCGCGGCGGAGGACGCCGGCATCCCGATCGTCAACCCGGTGCTGTTCGACCTGCCCGGCTGGGGCGACGCGACTCCCCCGCCCGGGTCGGCGCCGCTCACGCTCGAGATCGTCTGCGAACTGGTGAAAGACCTCGCGCTCGAACTCGGCTACACCGAGTGGGACATCGTCGGGCACTCGCTCGGCGGGTTCATCGCCCTGCACATGGCGTCGATCTGGCCGCAGAGCGTGCTGTCGGTGTCGCTCGTCTCCGGGACCACCTGGTCGGTGATCGAGAGCGTCGAGCGTCCGTGGCACGGACTGCGCGTCATCCCGGGGTTCGTGCTGTTGCGCTTCGTGATGCGGTGGCTCGCCCGGGTGCAGCCCGCCGCGCTGGCTGTCGTGCGCGGCCTCCGGGCGCTCCGTTTGCTGCGGCTCACCGCGATACCGCTGTTCCGGCACACCGCGCGCGTCGACGCGACCGCGATCGTGGCGTTCGCCACCGAGCTGCGTCCGCGCTCGTTCGTGGCGGCGGGCGACGTGACCCTCGGCTACGACGCCGACGCCCGCTGGTCGCTCATCGAGTGTCCCGTGCGCGCCACGAAGGGCGACCGCGACGTGTTCGTCGTCGACTCCGACCTCGCGCGGCTGGAACGCGTGCTCCCGGGGACGGTCACGGCGGTCATCGACGACTGCGGCCACTTCGGCAACGTGGAGCGGCCGAACGAAGTGCTCGCGGCGCTCGGGTTCTGAGGCGCGGGGCTTTTTTCGGGGCGCGGCTGTGGGCTTAGGGCGCGCCGCTGGGGCGGCGCGGGTCTGGCCGCTACTCGGCGGCAGGCCGTTGCCGCTGCCGCTTCGTCGCCGACCGCTGTTGCTTCGCGGCGAGGTGACGCCGACCGGAGCCGCGCGTCGGCTTCGTGGGGCGCCGGGGCGCGGCATCCGGTCTCACGGCGGCGGCCACGATCTCGGCGAGCTTCGCGAGGGCGGTCTCGCGGTTGCGGAGTTGCGAGCGCTGCTCGGACGCGGACACCGTGATGACTCCGCCGACGAGCTGCCGCTGCAGTCGGGCGAGTACGAGCGCGCGCTGGTCGTGGCTCAGCGCCCGAGACGACGTGACCCGCCACGACAGCTCGACCCGGCTGTCGGAGGTGTTGACGTGCTGCCCGCCCGGGCCGGACGATCGCGAGAACCGCCACCCGAGTTCCGCGGCCGGGATCGTGAGGGTGGGAGTCACCTCGAGATCCATGCGCGGTCCTGCCGATCCGGTCGTGGAGTGCGGGTCAGCCGAGCCAGGTGAGCGAGGCGAAGTCTTCGGCGGAGAGACCGAACTGCTCCGTGCCGCGCGCGACGAGGCTGCGCAGCTCGGGGAGCTCTATCCCGTCGCGCACGATGATGTCGATGCCCCCGTGGGCGGTCAGGGTCTTCTCGACCCGGATCGCGAGCACCGTCGACGCGTCGTTCGCGCCGGAAACCGACCACCGGGTGCGGGAGAGCGCGAGGCGGCCCTTGCCGCGGTGCACGAAACCGTCGTGACCCCACTTGTCGACGCCGAACACGTGCTTCTCCTGGTTGTCGGGCGTGAGGTAGCTCACGTCGTCCTTGAGGGTCAGGGGGCTCTCCGTCACGAGCTCGTAGCCGAACTTCGGGGTCGTGCGCTCACGCGTCAACCACGTGGGGAAGTTGGTCGCGCGCAGGTTCCACGACCCGGGGAGGATCGTGGCGAGCTCGCTGGCGTTCGGCGTGGTGGGCATCAGGCAACGTTAGCCGAATAGCATGGCGCTATGCCCGACAACGCGCCACCCCGCATCGTCGCCCTCGCGATGTCGACCCATCCCGGTCCGACGGTGGCGGTGAGCGTCGTCACGGCCGTGCTCGCGGTGGGCGCTGGCCTCGACCTCGCGCGCGTGTTGCTCGTCACCGTCGCGGTGTTCCTCAACCAGGTGTCGGTCGGGCTCTCGAACGACTGGATCGACGCCCGGCGGGATGCAGCGGTCGGCCGCACCGACAAGCCGGTCGCCCGCGGGTGGATCTCCGTGGGGGCCGTGCGCGTCGCGTCCTTCGTCACCCTCGTGCTCGCGATCGTGTTCACCCTCCCGCTCGGCTGGGCGGCGACGCTGGCCCACACCGCTTTCATCGCCTCGGCTTGGGCTTACAACGTGTGGCTCAAGCGCACGCCGTTCTCGGTGCTGCCGTTCGTGGTGAGCTTCGGCCTGCTGCCGGCGATCGTGACCCTGTCTGCGCCCGAGCCGTCGTTCGCGTCCGGGTGGATCGTGGCGGCGGGTGCCCTCCTCGGCGTGGCCGCGCACTTCTCGAACGTGCTGCCCGACCTGGCCGACGACGCTGCGACGGGCGTGGCCGGCCTGCCGCACCGCCTCGGACGGAAGGCGAGCGGCGTCGTCATCGCGGTGGCGTTGGCCGCGGCATCCGTATGCGTCGTCGCGGGGTCGGGCGCTCCGGGCGTGGTGCAGTGGGCGGGACTGGCGCTGACGCTCGCGCTGGCGGCGGCGTGCGCGGTGCTCGCGCTGGTGCGGCCGCCGACGCGGCTGCTGTTCCAGCTGATCATCGCGGCGACGCTCGTGAACGTGGCGCTGCTCGCGGTGAGCGCGGGGTAGTTCTCCACAGGCGGGTGTTTTGGTCCACAATATCTTCCCGTTTCTCTCGAACATGTGTTCTACGGTGGCAAAATCGTGGCATGACTTCAGCACCGGCCACCGACCTCGCGCAGCAGTTCGCCGCCGTGCTGTCGGCTGCGTCGGCGGTGTCTACCCGTGTGGCGGATTTCCAGGCGGTGGATGACGCGGGGCTCGTCGATCTCTCCCGCCACGCCGCACAGGCCAAAAGGTTGGTCGACACCCACCTCGCGCTCGTCGCCGGGGAGATCGCGGCTAGGTCGGCGCGGGAGCACGGCCACGCGGGGCTCGCGCAGCGGGGAGGGTTCCGGTCGGCCGAGGAGCTGCTGAAGACCACGACCGGTTCTACCGGGCGGGAGGCGGTGACCGCGGTGCGGGTCGGGCGGATGGTGCGGGAAGCGGCGCTGTCTTCGTCTTCGGAGTCCGACCCTTCGTCCGGGGCCGGGTTCGAGGCGGCGGAGCCGTGGTTGGCCTGTGTGGCTTCCTCGGTCGCCTCTGGGCTGCTGTCGGTCGGTGCGGCGGATGCGATCCGCACCGGGCTCGGGCAGCCGACGGACAACGTGCCCGCCGACGCTCTCGCCACGGCTGCCGCGTCGCTCGTCGATCTCGCCGCGACCCTCGACGTCGACCGGCTGCTGCGCCGCGCCCGCGAGACCCGCGACGACCTCGACCTCGCCGACGTTGCGGACCGGGAGCGGGAGCGGTTCGAGAAGCGGTCGCTCAAACACTTCCGGCTGCCCGACGGGATGGGGCGTGCCGTCTGGGACATGGACCCCGAGACCTACGCCACCTTCGTCGAATTGCACACCCGCGCCACCTCGCCGAAGCGCGGCGTCCGGTTCGTCGCCGGACCCGATGCCGAGACCGCCGAGCGGATCCTGGCGGACCCGCGCAGCATCGGGCAGCTCGCCTCCGACACCTTCCTCGGACTGCTGCAGGCCGGCGCGGACGCCGACCACTCCCGGCTGCTCGGCGCCGGCGGCGCATCCATCCGCGTCCTTGTCGTGAAAGACACTATGGAGAGCGGTGGCGGCGGGGTGGATCACGCGGCCGGCACTGCGGTGGGGCAGGGTTATCTCGAAGCCACCGGCGACACGATCACCGCCGCGACCGCTCAGCGGCTGGCCTGCGACGGCACCACCACCGAGGTCACCCTCGACACGTTCGGGCGCCCCCTCGACGTCGGACGGGAACACCGCACCTTCACCCCGAGGCAACGCATCGCCCTCGCCGTCCGCGACGGAGCCTGCATGTTCGGCGACTGCGGCAAAGAACCCTCGATGTGCGAAGCCCACCACATCGTCGCCTGGGCCGACGGCGGAAGAACCGACCTCGCCAACGGCATGCTGCTCTGCAGATTCCACCACCTGCTGCTCCACAACAACGGTTGGCGGATCGAACTGATCGACCACACCTACTGGCTGATCCCACCACCCGACATCGACCCCGACCAGACACCCAGAGCGATGCAATCCAAGAACCCCGCACTCCGCGAAATCCAACGCGCCGTCAACGCTGGACTCACCGCCGATCCCGAGCCGCCACCCGGCGCCGACCCCGGTACCGATTCAGATTCCGGACCCGGTCCCGAATCGAAGAGCCCGCCCACGCCGGTCTCCGAGCTCACGCCCGCCCGCCACCGCCTTGGGCAGCCGCCGATCCCGGCGCACGACCCGGAATCGCCGGCCGACCTTCAGCCCGTCGGAACGAGAGCGGAGTGAGCCATGAGGCGAGTATCCACATCGCAGCGTCCCTATGGAGTCTGGGCCATCGATTCCCGCGCCTCAGCGAGCACGAAGCGAAACCCGCATTCGCTCAGCGCCCCACCACATCTCGCTCAACGCACGCTCCGCAGTTCACCGCACCGCGGACCACATGCGCTCCGCCGGCGACACCGCACCGCGGCCCTTTTGACCGGGCGAGTGGCACCACGCCGCAAACCACACGCCGTCCACCGTCGCCACCGCGCCGCCACGCTAACGAGTTCCGTGGGCCACGCCGCCACAACCCTAGAGGGCCTCGGTTCCCCGGCGCATCGCACCCGTCGCCGACCCGGCGAACGTCAGCGCGCCTCGACCGCCATCAAGCAGTCGCCGAAGAATGTCAGCTCGCGGGAGGAGCCGGCTCCGATACCTTATCGGCGACCGGATTGCGGATACCGATGAGCGACACGATCCCGCCGATGATGAGCAACACGGCCGTGACGAACAGGCCACGGTGGAAGCTCTCGACACCGAGCTGGGCGCCCACGATCACCCCGACGAAGGCGATCGCGATGAGTCCGGCGATACGGGAGATCGCATTGTTGATGGCTGACCCGATCCCGGATTGCTCCGGCGCGATCGACCCGAGGATCGCGGCCGTGAGCGGAGCAACCGTCATCGTGAGACCGAGGGCGAACAGCACGACCCCGGGGAAGATCTGGGTCCAGTAGTTGACGTCTTCGCCGATCCCGAGCATGAGGAGATAGCCGACACCACCGAGGATGGGGCCGAAGCCCATGAACAGCCGCGGCCCGTACTTGCCAGCCAGCGAACCGAAGAACGACGAGAGGATGATGCTGATGATCGTCATCGGCAGGAACGTCAGGCCGGCGGCGGTGGCCGAGTACCCGGCGACCTCCTGGAGGAAAACCGTGATGAGGAAGCCGCCGAGCGACAGGGCGCCGTAGACGAGGATCGTCGAGATGTTGCCCACGGAGAAGTTGCGCACCGAGAACAAGCCGAGAGGCACCATCGGATGCTTGGCGGTGCGCTGCCGGAGGATGAACGTGACGAGGGCGATCAGACCGAGGCCGAACGGCAGGTAGATGACCGGGCTGGTCCAGCCGAAATTGGCCTGTTCGATGAGCGCGAATACCGGCCCGCCCAGACCGACGATGCCGAGCACGGCACCGAACCAGTCGATGCCGCCGCCCTCGGGGCGCACGTTCTTCTCACCGAGGCGGGCGATCAGTACGAGTGTGACCGCGATGGGGATGATGTTGATGGCGAACACGAGACGCCAGTTGAGGAAGTCGACGAAGAGCCCGCCGAGGAGCGGGCCGACGAGGAAGGCCGCGCTGGTCCAGCCGGTCCAGGTGCCGATGGCCTTGGCCTGCGGAGCACCGCGGAAGGTGGCGATGATGATCGCGAGCGAACTCGGCACGAGCAGCGCACCGGCGATACCCTGCGCTCCGCGCAACACGACGAGCAGTTCGGCGGTCGGCGCGATGGCGATGAGGATCGAGGTCGCGGCGAAACCCCAGAGGCCCACCTTGAGCACGACCCACCGCCCGAAGGTGTCGGAGAGTGACCCGGCGAGCAGGATCAGCGTGCCGAGCGTGATGGCATACGCGTCGACCACCCACTGCTGGACGGTGAGACCGCCGCCCAGCTCCTTCGCGATGGCGGGCAGGGCGACGTTGATGACCGATCCATCGAGGAACGTCACGAACGACGCGAGCACCGCTATGGAGAGGACGAGTCGTTCGTTGCGTTTCATGATCTAAGTCAACACCCGCGGGCGCGTTTCATTCCGCCGGATCCGAGGGGTTCTCGCCGACGGTCGTCGCCGGATCGTCACGCGGAGGGATCAACCGCGTCGTCGGATTCCCGGGCGGAGGGGTCGACCGCGTCGTCGATGGCCGCGAGCACCGCCGGGTCGGCCAACAGGCGGAAGTGGCCGTCGACGGGAAGCCGCACGTTCTTCGCTCCGGGGAGCTCGCTGCCGCCGGGGATGTGCGGGTCGAACTCGCCGTAGATCGACACGATGCGGGCGTTCACGGCGGCGTTGGCGGCGAGCATTGCCAGGGTCGTCTCGGTCGGCACGAAGGCCCGCAGCGCGCGGGTGGGCATGAAGCGCGAGAGACTCGAGCCCGAGAACGGCGACGCGACCGCCACGAGCCGGTCGATGCGCCCGGACTCGTCGTCGACGAGCATCATGTGCTTGCCGATCAGTCCGCCCTTGCTGTGCGCCACCACGATGACGCCCCTGAGATCGTGGTCGTCGAGGTACGCCTGGGCGAGAGCCGCGGCATCCGGCACCGACGTCGCGTTGTACCCGAGGTGTTCGAGGACGTGCACGGGATGCCCGGCCCGCGCGAGCCTGCCGCCGATCGCACGCAGGAACTGCCAGCGCTCGTAGACACCCGGGATGAGGAGCACCGGGGCGCGGTCGCCTCGCGGGCGCGGCGCATGCGGATGACGACGCAGACCGAGCTGCACCCGGGCGGCATACGCGTAGTCGAGCACCCATGCCCGCACCTTGCTCATCGATCCAGTGTACGAGCGGCGCGGGTACAGAATGGGTGCATGACCACTCCCGTGCAGACGACAGACCACGCCACCGCCTCCGTCGGCGAGAACTGGGCCCGCACGGTCGCCTACTCTGCGAGGTCGCTCCTGCGGCCGTCGTCGGTCGACGAGCTGCGCGAACTCGTGGCGGGATCGCGCGGCATCCGCGCCCTCGGCAGCAGGCACAGCTTCAACGAACTCGCCGACACGACCGGCGACCTCGTCAGCCTCGAGCTCATCGACGACGACATCGTGATCGACGAGGCGGAGCGCACCGTCACCGCGGGCGGCGGGATCCGCTACGGGGACCTCGCGACCGCGCTCCAGGCCGCCGGCTGGGCGCTGCACAATCTCGCCTCGCTCCCCCACATCTCCGTGGCCGGCGCCGTCGCCACGGGAACGCACGGCTCGGGCGACCGCAACGGCACCCTCGCCGCGGCCGTGGCGCGTCTCGAACTCGTGACGGCAGCGGGCGAGCTGCTCGTGCTGCGCCGCGGCGACGCCGACTTCGACGGCGCGGTCGTCTCGCTCGGCGCGCTCGGCATCGTCACGCGCGTGACCCTCGACATCCAGCCGACCTTCGACGTGCGGCAAGACCTCTACGACGACCTCGAGTGGAGCGCGCTGCTCGAGAACTTCGACGGCATCACCTCCAGCGCCTACAGCGTGAGCGTCTTCACCGACTGGCTCGGCGACACGATCGGCACGACGTGGCTCAAGAGCCGAATGGATGCCGCGGCTCCCCCCGAGCGCCTGTTCGGTGCGGGCCGCCAACGGGCCGAACGCCACATGCTCCCCGACCAGCCGGCGTCGAACGTGACCCAGCAGCGTGGCATCGCCGGGGCCTGGAGCGAGCGGCTCGCCCACTTCAAGCTCGGGTTCACGCCCTCGAACGGCGACGAGATCCAGAGCGAGTACCTCGTCCCCCGTCGCAACGCCGTCGCCGCGATCGAGGCCGTGCGTTCGATCGGCTCCCGGGTGGCGCCGCTGCTGCTCGTGAGCGAGCTGCGAACTATGGCCGCCGACTCGCTCTGGCTGAGCGGCGCGTCGGAGACCGACGCGGTCGGCATTCACTTCACCTGGAAGAAGCTGCCTGTCGAGGTCGCCGCGTTGCTGCCCGAGCTCGAGGCGCTGCTGCTGCCCCTCGGCGCGCGTCCGCACTGGGGCAAGGTCTTCGCCGCCGAGGGTGCCGCGATCGAGGCGCTCTATCCGCGGCTGGCCGACTTCCGCGCGCTCGCGGCGCGGCTCGACCCCGAGCGCACCTTCGGCAACGCGTTCCTCGAGCGCACCGTCTACTGACGCCCGGCGCTGAGGCGCCGCAGCCCGCGCATCGCTCCGACCGGGCCGGCCAGCAGCGCGCCCACGCCGAGCACGAGCATCGCCCAGGAGAAGATCGCCGACGTGGTGCGTCCGATCGACGCTTCCCGCTCGTCGACGAACGCCTGGGACGGGCGGTCGGGGTCGACGAGGATGTCGATCGGAGTTCGACGCAGCTGGCCCATGGCGGACACGCAGGCGTCGCGGTCGACGATCGTGCGCTCCACGCCGTCCGCGGCGGTGTAGGCGTATTGCGGGCAGAAGCGCGTTCGGCGCGGCAGACCCGGAGCGGTCTTCGTCACGACGGTCTCCGAGCCGACGAAGGTGCCCCGCACGGTGGTGCCGCCCCGCTCGCGCAACGCGTCCACCTGCGCCGAATCGGCCGAACTCGTGGCGATGCCCCAGATGCCCACGACCGCGACGACCGCCCCGATGACGGCGACCAGGACGCCGGCCAGCACGGGGTGTCTCCGCCTCCAGACGAAGAAGTCGTTCGCCTCGCTCATCGCCGCGTCACGACCCCGATCAACCACGATCTCCGGCTCCGGCACCGTCTCGTTCCCATGCTCATGCGCCGCCGAACGCGTCGAGGCGCCCGACCGCGGTCACCCTGACCACGGCGACGCCGAGCTCGGCCGACTCGGCGAGGTCGACGGTGGCGCTGATGCCCCAGTCGTGGTCGCCCTCTGGGTCGGCGAATATCTGCCGCACGGTCCACGTCTCAGCGCCCTCGTCGACGATGAGCATCGCCGAACTGCGCGCGTCGCTGTCGGTCGCGAGGTCGTCGTGGGCGTCGAAATAGGCGTCCATCGCGTCGGCCCAGGCGTCCACAGTGAAGCCGGACGCGGCATCCAAAGCACCGAGCTCCTCGTACTTGTCGAGGGCGGCGAGCTGCACGCGCCGGAACATCTCGTTGCGCACGAGTACCCGGAAGGCGCGCGGGTTGGCGAGGATCAACGGCGGCGGTGGCGGCAGCACCGGCTTCTCGCCCGGGGCGGTGGGGTTGATCAGCTGCTCCCACTCGTCGACGAGGCTCGAGTCGACCTGGCGCACCAACTCGCCGAGCCACTCGATGAGGTCGAGCAGTTCCTCGGTCTTGGCCTCGTCGGGCACCGTCTGCCGCACGGCCCGGTACGCGTCGGACAGGTAGCGCAGCACGAGTCCCTCGCTGCGGGCGAGCTTGTAGTAGCCCACATAGTCGGCGAAGGTCATGGCGCGCTCGTACATGTCGCGCACGACCGACTTGGGGCTCAGCTCGAAGTCGCCGATCCAGGGCTGGGTGGCGCTGTACTGCTCGAACGACGCGTCGAGCAGCTCCTCGAGGGGCTTCGGCCAGGTCACCTGCTCGAGCAGCTCCATGCGCTGGTCGTATTCGATGCCCTCCGCCTTCATGGATGCCACGGCCTCGCCCCGCGCGAGGAACTGCTGTTGCGACAGGATCGGCCTCGGGTCGTCGAGGGTGGCTTCGAGGATGGAGATCATGTCGAGCGCATAGCTCGGCGACTCGGGATCGAGCAGCTCGAACACGGCGAGCGCGAACGGCGACAGCGGCTGGTTGAGGGCGAAGTTCGGCTGCAGGTCGACGGTGAGGCGGATGTCGTAGCGCACGGGTTCGCTCGACGGTTCGGCGTCCCAGTCTTCGTAGCCGCCGTCGTCGAAGCCGTCGACGCCCTCGATCGCCGATCTGAGGGCCGGCGAGGTCGTGGGCTCGTCGACGCGCGGCACCTGCGTGACCACGTCGGCGGTGCGGAGGGTGCGGTAGATCGCGAGCGCCTTGCGCGCCATCGCGAGCTGCTTCGGCCACGGGTCGTGGCTCTCGAAGATGAGGTCGCGCATCTCCTGGAACGCGTCGCCCTCGCGCGCGATCACGTTGAGGATCATCGAGTGGCTCACCTGCATGCTCGAGCTGAGCGTCTCCGGTTCGGCCGCGATGAGCCGGTTGAAGCTCGGCTCCCCCCAGGACACGAATCCGTCCGGCGCCTTCTTGCGCACGATCTTCTTGATCTTCTTGGGGTCGTCGCCCGCCTTCGCGACGAGCCGGGCGTTCTCGCTTTCGTGCTCCGGCGCCTGGGCGACGACCGTGCCCGCGGTGTCGTAGCCGGCGCGGCCCGCGCGGCCCGCGATCTGGTGGAACTCGCGCGCGGTGAGCTGGCGGGTGCGCACGCCGTCGTATTTGGTGAGCGCGGTGAACAGCACGGTGCGGATCGGCACGTTGATGCCGACGCCGAGGGTGTCGGTGCCGCAGATGACCCGCATGAGGCCCTGCTGGGCGAGCTGCTCGACGAGGCGGCGGTACTTGGGCAGCATGCCGGCGTGGTGCACTCCGATACCCGAGCGGATGAGGCGGGAGAGCGTCTGCCCGAACACCGTGGTGAAGCGGAAGTCGCCGATGGCGGCGGCGATCTCGTCGCGCTGCTCCCGGCTGACGATCTTGATGCTCGTCATGGCCTGGGCGCGTTCGAGGGCGGCGAGCTGGGAGAAGTGCACGATGTAGATCGGTGCCTGCCCGGTGGCGAGCAGGTCTTCGATCGTCTCGTGCACCGGCGTGGTGGCGTAGCTGTAGCTGAGCGGCACGGGGCGTTCGACGCCGGTGACCACCGCGGTCTCGCGGCCGGTGCGGATGGTGAGGTCGTCGGCGATGCGCGACACGTCGCCGAGCGTGGCCGACATCAGCACGAACTGCACGCGCGGCAGGGTCAGCAGCGGCACCTGCCATGCCCATCCGCGGTCGGGGTCGGCGTAGAAGTGGAACTCGTCCATGACGACCTGGTCGACGTCGGACTCGGCGCCGCCGCGGAGCGCCACGTTCGCGAGGATCTCGGCCGTGCAGCAGATGATCGGGGCATCGGGGTTCACCGAGGAGTCGCCCGTAACCATGCCGACGTTCTCCGCGCCGAAGATGTCGACGAGGGCGAAGAACTTCTCGGAGACGAGGGCCTTGATCGGGGCGGTGTAGTAGCTGCGCTTGCCCTGCGCGAGCGCGGCGAAGTGCGCGCCGATCGCGACGAGCGACTTGCCGGTGCCGGTGGGCGTGGACAGGATCAGGTTGGCGCCCGAGACGATCTCGATGAGCGCTTCCTCCTGCGCGGGGTACAGGCGCAGGCCGCGCGACTCGGCCCACTCGGAGAAGTTCTCGAACGCGGCATCCGCATCGTAGGGGCGGGGGGCGCGCTCGAGGAGCGTCGCGGGGGCGGTGGTGGCGACATCCTCAGGCATGGTGCTTCGATCATCCCCTACTCGGGAGTCGCGCCAGGTCATCGTTTAGAATCGTGTGTGCCTTCCCAGCCTGAGTCCCCCGAATCCACGGAGACCGCCGCCGCGTCGACCGCCGCCGCGATCGACCCGGCCGACCTCGCCGTCACGCTCCGCGTGCTCGAATCGATGGCCGCCATCGACGAAGACCACCCCGACTTCATCACCGTGCGCCGCGCGACGGCCAAGATGTTCAAGTCGGTCAAGAAGGAGCGCCGCCTCGACAAGCGCGCAACGATCGCCGACGCCGACCGGGCGGTCGTCGCGGCGACCGCGACCGGAGCTCCCGACCGCATCGACGACGAGACGCGCGGGGTGCCCATCTCGACGAGCACGACGGCGGCGACCGCCGGCACGCTGATCAAGCCGCGCAACTGCTACATCTGCAAGCAGTCGTACACGCGGGTCGACGCGTTCTACCACCAGCTCTGCCCCGACTGTGCGGCGATGAGCCACGAGAAGCGCGACGCGCGCACCGACCTCACCGGCAAGCGGGCCCTCCTCACCGGCGGACGGGCGAAGATCGGCATGTACATCGCCCTGCGCCTGTTGCGCGACGGCGCGCACACCACCATCACCACCCGCTTCCCGCGCGACGCGGTGCGACGGTTCACCTCGCTGCCCGACTCGGCCGACTGGATCGACCGGCTGCGCGTCGTCGGCATCGACCTGCGCGACCCCGCCCAGGTGATCGGGCTGGCCGAGTCGGTGGCCGAGCAGGGTCCGCTCGACATCCTGATCAACAATGCGACGCAGACGGTGCGGCGCTCCCCCGGTGCGTACCAGCCGCTCGTCGACGGCGAGCTCGCGCCCCTGCCCGACGGCAAGCTGCCCGAGCTCGTGACGTTCGGCCACACGAACGACCCGCACCCGCAGGCGCTTGCCCAGTCGGTCACCGCCCACCCGATCCTCGCGGCCGCGGCGGCGCGGGCCGAGCAGCTCACCGAGCAGGCGATGACCGCGGGGTCGTCGTCGCTCGACCGGCTCGCCGCCGGCACGGCGATCGACGCGGGCGGCCTGCTGCCCGACCTGCACGACGCGAACTCGTGGACGCAGCACGTCGACGAGGTCGACCCGCTCGAGATGCTCGAGGTGCAGCTCGCAAACACGACCGCGCCGTTCATCCTGATCTCGAAGCTGCGGCCCTCGATGGCCGCCTCCCCCGCCCGGCGCACCTACATCGTGAACGTCTCGGCTATGGAGGGCGTCTTCGGCCGAGGCTATAAGGGTCCGGGTCATCCGCACACCAACATGGCGAAGGCGGCGGTCAACATGCTCACGCGCACGAGCGCGCGCGAGATGCTCGAGACCGACGGCATCCTGATGACGAGTGTCGACACCGGCTGGATCACCGACGAGCGGCCGCACCCGACCAAGGTGCGTCTCGCCGAGGAGGGCTTCCACGCCCCGCTCGACCTCGTAGACGGAGCCGCCCGGGTGTACGACCCGGTCGTGCGCGGCGAGGCCGGCGAAGACCTCTTCGGGGTCTTCCTCAAGGACTACGCGCCGAGCTCGTGGTGACACCCGTCGAGTTCCTCCGCGGTGCCGGCGACGGCACCCGCGTCGTCATCCGCCACGCGCTGCGCGACGACCCGGCGGGCTCGGCGACCGACGTGCTCGGCTACCTGAGCGGCACCGACGAGACGCACTGCGTCGTCGCGACGGTGCGCGGGCTCGTCACGGTCGCGTTCGCCGACGTGATCGCGGCGAAAGAGATCCCGCCGCCGCCCGCACCCCGGCCGCGCTGATCGACGTGCGGCCCGCACGGTGTCGGCGCCGGGAATACCAACCGCCATGGCAGAGTTGCAGGGTCCATACGTTTGAATCGAATTAGGAGACACGCACCATGGCCGACATTGACCCGTCCAGCATCGAACTCGGGCTCGACACCTTCGGCGACGTGACCGAAGACGAGCAGGGCGTCCCGCTGCCGCACGCGCAGGTGCTGCGCAACCTCGTCGACCAGGGCGTGCTCGCCGAACAGGTCGGCATCGACTTCATCGCCATCGGCGAGCACCACCGCAAGGACTTCGCCGTGTCGGCTCCCGAGGTCGTGCTGTCGGCGATCGCGGCCCGCACCGAGCGCATCCGGCTCGGTTCCGCGGTGACCGTGCTCAGTTCGGATGACCCGATCCGGGTGTTCCAGCGCTTCGCGACGCTCGACGGGCTCTCGAACGGCCGCGCGGAGGTCATCCTCGGCCGCGGATCGTTCACCGAGTCGTTCCCCCTCTTCGGCTACGACCTCGGCCAGTACGAGCAGCTGTTCGACGAGAAGCTCGACCTCTTCGCCGCGGTGCGGCAGCAGGAGCCCGTCACCTGGCAGGGCACGACGCGTGCGCCGCTCGCCGACCAGTCGGTCTACCCGCCGGTCGAGAACGGGCTGCTCAAGACCTGGGTCGGCGTGGGAGGCAGCCCCGAGTCGGTCATCAGGGCGGCCCGCTACGGCCTGCCGCTCATGCTCGCGATCATCGGCGGCGAGCCCCTGCGGTTCGCCCCGCTCGTCGACCTCTACCACCGCGCACTCGACCAGCTCGAACAGCCGACCCAGCCCGTGGGCGAGCACTCTCCCGGCCATGTGGCCGAGACCGACGAGCAGGCGCGCGAAGAACTCTGGCCGCACTACCGCACCATGATGGCGCGCATCGGCGCCGAGCGTGGCTGGCCGCCCATGACCCGCGCCCAGTTCGACGCCGCGGCCGCCCCGGAGGGCGCCCTGTTCGTCGGCTCGCCCGAGACGGTGGCGACCAAGATCGCCTACGCGGTCAAGGGGCTCGGCCTGTCGCGCTTCGACCTCAAGTACGGCAACGGCGGTCTCGCCCACGACAAGCTCATGAAGAGCATCGAGCTGTACGGCACGCGCGTCATCCCGCGCGTGCGCGAGCTGCTCGCCGACTGACCGCCCGGCGGGATGGGGTCCGCGTCCGCGCGGACCCCACCCATGCTTCCCTGCTAACGTGGCGACCACCCGTGCACGGCGCAGAACCGTGCACATCCGAGACCTTGGGGGCGTACCGCCGGTGAAGCTGTTCTTCGACTGCAGGGCCGTGCGCTGGGGAACCCACGACGGCATCAGCCGCTACTCGGCCAACCTCGTGCGCGAACTCGCCGAGCTCACCCCGGTCACGATGATCATCAACGACGAGCGCCAGCTCGCGATGCTTCCCGACCTGCCCTGGATCAAGGCGCCGGCGATGACGAGCCCGAAGGACTCGCTGATGTCGCGGTACCTGAACCCGCATCATCCCGACGTCGTCTTCTCCCCCATGCAGACGATGGGATCGCTGGGGCGCGACTACAAGCTCGTGCTCACCGTGCACGACCTGATCTACTACACACACCGCACCCCGCCCCGCAACCAGCCGCAGGCCGTGCGCGTGCTCTGGCGTCTCTACCACCTCGTCTGGTGGCCGCAGCGCCTGCTGCTCAACCGCGCCGACGCGGTGGCCGCGGTGTCGCGCACCACGATGGACCTCATCACGCGCAAACACCTCACGACGAAGCCGCTCATCCTCGCCCCCAACGCGAGCTCGCTCGAGGCGCCGCCCGCGCCGGAGCCGCGCGTGCGCGAGAAGAGCCTCGTCTACATGGGCTCGTTCATGCCGTACAAGAACGTCGAGACGCTCGTCTCGGCCATGGACGACCTGCCCGACTACACGCTGCACCTCATGAGCCCGATGTCGGCCGACACGCGCGAGCGTTTCGCGGCGCTGAACCGCACGGGCAACATCGTGGTGCACGACGGGGCGACCGACGCCGAGTACGTCGAGTTGCTGCAGTCGTCGACGGCGCTCGTGAGCGCGTCGCTCGACGAGGGCTTCGGCATCCCGCTCGTCGAGGCGATGGCCCTCGGCGTGCCCGTGGTGGTCTCCGACATCACGATCTTCCACGAGATCGCGGGCGAGGCCGGCACCTTCTTCACACCGACGGATGCCGCGGCCTTCGTCACCGCGGTGCGCGGACTCGAGGCGCCCGGCGCCTGGGACGCACTGTCGACCGCGAGCGTCGACCAGGCCGCCACGTGGAGCTGGAAGAACTCGGCCGCACAGCTGTGGGCCGGCCTGCAGGCGGTCGTCGGCTGAGATGCGCAACCCGTTCGCGTCACGGGCGACGACGCCCGAACAGGCAGCCGCGCCCTCCGACCGCATCGAGGCCCGCGCCCGCGCGGCACAGGCGCGCGACGCCGCCGAGCGCAGACGCTCGGCGAGAGGATCGGGAGACGCCGCCCGCACCGCGCTGACGGCGCAGCTCGACGACGACGAGGCGCGGCTGGAGGCGGCGCTCGCGGTCGTCGGTCGCTTCTCCCCATCTACGCTCGAGCTCCTGGCGGCCGAACTCGACGCCGACGACCCCGTCACCCGGTATTCGCCCCTCGGGCGCGCCGCGTCCGTCGACGCCGCCCTGCCCGGCTGGCTGCGCGACCGCGTGCTGCGCGACCGGGCGCCCCGCGGCGACGCGGAGGCGGTCGTGCTCGACTGGCTCGCCTTCGGCGCGGTGTTCGTCGCCCACAAGGAATTCTCGGCGCGGCCGGCAGACGACCCGCTGCCGCAGCTCTACGGGGCCCTGTCGCTCTCGCCCGGCATGCAGGGGGTGGATGACGCCTCCGAGAGCATCGCGGTGGCCGGAGTCGCGACGGCCGGACGCGGTGCCTGCGAGCGGATCATCCACGTGGCCCTCGCCCTGCGCGGCGAGCAGCGCG
>Ga0247809_1000341_pt1 | contig 22848 bp, 22 predicted proteins | sample UWRJL104311B1_FD_180951 | JGI IMG/M metagenome (GOLD analysis project Ga0247809, IMG submission 180951) | Plant litter microbial communities from Arlington Agricultural Research Station in Wisconsin, United States - UWRJ-L104-311B-1 | ecosystem: Environmental > Terrestrial > Plant litter >...
GCACCACCTCGATCGAACAGAACGCGCAAGCGGTCCGCTTCGGTCCCAATTTTCCGCTTATTCTCTAAGGACACGACGAATGGATGATCAGGACAACGGCTTCACCATGCCCGACCAGGCTCTCGCGAACGGTGAAGACACGGTCCCCGCGGCCGGGCTGATCTCGCAATACGTCAAGGACCTGTCGTTCGAGAACCCGAACGCACCGGCCGTCTACCAGAACCAGACCCCGCCGGCGATCGACGTGCAGTTCAACATCGGCGCAGCGCAGGTCGGCGACGAAGTGCATGAGGTCGTGCTGAAGATCGACGTCCGCGCCGAGAGCGAGGGGCAGGTCGCGTTCATCGTCGATCTTTCCTACGCGGGCCTGTTCGGGCTGCGCAACATCCCGGCCGAGCATGTACAGCCGTTCCTGCTGGGCGAGGCACCGCGCCTGCTGTTCCCGTTCGCACGCCGCGTGCTGTCGGATGCGGTGCGTGACGGTGGCTTCCCGCCGCTGCTGCTCGAGCCGATCGATTTCTCGCAGCTGTATCTCCAGCAGTCCGAGCAGCAGGGCATCCAGCCTAACGTCGGCGATTTCGGCCAAGCCTGAACGATACGGGGGCGGAGCGCGCTTAGATGAATCTTACCAAGGCGCTGGGATCGGTCGGCGGGCTGACGCTTGCCAGCCGGGTCCTGGGGCTGGTGCGCGACTCGCTGTTCGCGCGGTTCGTCGGTGCCGGCTTCGCGTCGGACGCGTTCCTGATCGCGTTCCGCCTCCCCAACATGTTCCGCGCGCTGTTCGCGGAAGGCGCGTTCTCCGCCGCGTTCATCCCGATGTTCAACCGGAAGGTCGGCGACAAGGATGGTCGCGGGTTACCCGACGGGATCGCGTTCGCTGAGGACGCGCTGTCGGTGTTGCTGCCGACGCTGATCCTGATGACCGTGCTGTTCGAACTCGCGGCGTGGCCGATGACGTGGCTACTGACCTTCGGGTTCAACGGCGCGAGCTCTGAACGGTTCGACTATGTCGTTCACCTGTCGCGGATCATGCTGCCCTACCTGCCGCTGATCAGCCTTGTCTCGCTGCTCGGCGGCATCCTTAATTCGCTGCACAAATTCTGGATCAACGCGGCTGCGCCAATCCTGCTTAACGCGACGCTGATCGCCGCGCTGTTGCTGTTCCACGAGCACCAGCCACTGCTGACCGCGCGCAACCAGGCGATCGCGGTGACGATATCGGGCGCGTTGCAGCTCGGATGGCTGATCTACGCGTGCCGGGCGTCGGGCGTGAAGCTCCGGCTGAAGCGTCCGCAGCTCAACCCCGACGTGAAGAAGCTCATGTCGCTGATCTGGCCTGCCGCCGCGGGTGCCGGCGCGGTGCAGATCAACCTCGTTGTTTCGACCGCGCTTGCCGCCGCCTTGCTGCCGGCAGGATCGGTTTCGTACATCTATTTTGCCGACCGGCTGAACCAGCTCCCACTTGGGTTGATCGGCATCGGTCTCGGCACCGTCTTGCTCCCGACGATCTCGCGCCAGCTCGGTCGCGGCGAGGATGCGGAGGCGATGGCGACGCAGAACCGCGGCATGGAGCTCGCGCTGTTCCTGACGCTGCCCGCGACGGTCGCGCTAATCGTATGCGGCGTGCCGATCGTTGGTGCACTGTTCCAGCACGGCAAGTTCGCGCTCGAGGATAGCGTGCTGACCGCGCAGGCGCTTGCGGCCTTCTCGATCGGGTTGCCGTCGTACATCCTCGTGAAGGTGCTGACGCCCGGCTATTACGCGCGCTCCGACACGCGCACGCCGGTGCGCTATGCGACAATGTCGATGGTCGTGAACCTCGTGCTCAACCTCGCCTTCATCAAGCCGCTCGGCCACATGGGCCCGCCGCTCGCCACCGCGATCGCCAGCACGGTCAACGTCGCGATGCTGTACCGGACGCTCGTGCGGCGCGGGCACTTCATCCCCGACGCACGACTGCAGCGGCGGACGTGGCGGCTGCTCGTCGCTGCGCTGACCATGGGCGTGGTGATGTATTTCCTCAACGACCTGTTCCAGCCGTTCGTGACGGGTGCCAGCGTCGAGCGCTGGGGGGCGATGCTCGTGCTGGTCGCGACCGGCGGCGTCGTCTATGCGATCGCGACATTGCTCACCGGCGCGTTCCGGCTGGGCGACATCTCCACGCTTTTGCGTCGTTCCAAGTAAGGTTTTTCCATGCGCGTCGTCTCCGGCATCAAGCCCACCGGTAATCTCCATCTCGGCAATTACCTGGGGGCGGTGAAGCAGTGGGTGACGCTGCAGGACGACGTTGCGGCGCAGGGTGGCGAGTCGATGTTCTTCATCGCCGATCTCCACGCGCCGACCGAGTGGATCGCGCCTGCCGAGCTTTCGTCGCACACGATCGAGGTCGCTGCGACGATGATTGCGGCGGGGATCGATCCGGCGAAGTCGATCCTGTTCAACCAGGCGCGCGTGCCTGCGCACAGCGAGATGGCCTGGCTGCTCAACACCGTCGCGCGGGTCGGTTGGCTCAACCGCATGACGCAGTTCAAGGACAAGGCGGGCAAGAACCGCGAGGGCGCGAGCGTCGGGCTGTACGATTACCCGGTGCTGATGGCGGCGGACGTGCTGCTCTACAACGCGACGCACGTGCCGGTCGGCGAGGACCAGAAGCAGCATCTCGAACTCGCGCGCGACATCGCCACCAAGTTCAACGGCGATTATGGCGTGGAGCTGTTCACGCTGCCCGCGCCGCTGATTAGTAAGGCCGCGCCGCGGATCATGTCGTTGCGCGATGCGTCGGCCAAGATGTCGAAGTCGAACCCTTCCGAACAGTCGGTGGTCAAGCTGATCGACAGCGACGACACGATCGCGGACAAGTTCCGCAAGGCGAAGACCGACCCGGACGTGTTGCCGGCGACGGTCGAGGAACTGGGCGACCGGGCCGAGGCGCGCAACCTGCTGACGATCTACGCAGCGCTGGCGGATAGCGATGTCGCGACCGTGCTGGGCGAGTTCGGCGGCAAGGGGTTTGGTGCGTTCAAGCCTGCGCTGGCCGATCTGGCGGTGGCGAAGCTGGGGCCGATCCGTGACGAGATGGTGCGGTTGCTGGATGATCGCAGCGCGGTGACGGCGGTGTTGCAGGCGGGCGCGGAGAAGGCACGAGTGCTGGCGGCTCCGGTGTTGAAGGCGACTCAGGACGCGATGGGGTTGCAGGTTTAATCCCTATTCCGTCATCCTGACGAAAGTCAGGACCCAGAGTTACGGACGCGGCATTTTGTGGCTCTGGATCCTGACTATCGTCAGGATGACGGGGAAATCCGGGCATACGGCTACGTGTCGGAATACCGCATGCAGCTTGTTCCCCCGCGAAGGCGGGGGTCCAGACTGGTCTCCCGCCTTCGCGGGAGACCATGAAAGCGTAGGCTGGCTTAGCCTTCGAGCTCGCGCATAAGCACGCGCACCGCGGCGTCTATATCGCGATCCGAATCCCGCAGTTCCTCGATCTTCCGCACCGCATGGATCACCGTCGAGTGATCGCGGCCACCGAATTTGCGGCCGATCTCGGGGAGCGACCGAGTCGTCAGCCGCTTCGCCAGGTACATCGCGATTTGCCGCGGCCGCGCCACCGCGCGCGCGCGCCGCGCCGAGATCAGGTCGAGCGGCTTCAATTCGAAATGTGCTGACACGAGCTTCTGGATCTCGTCGATCGTCACGCGCTTCTGCGCGCCCCGCAACACTTCACCTAAAGTCGCGACCGCGAAGTCGAGGTCGATCGTGTCGCCGGTCAACTGCGCATATGCGACGACGCGGTTGAGCGCGCCCTCAAGTTCGCGGATGTTCGCATGGATGCGCGCAGCGAGCAGGTCGAGCACGTCGGTCGGCACGCGCATGTCGGGCAGGTCGACCAGCTTGCGGTCGAGGATCGTCCGGCGCAGCGTCAGATCCGGCGCCTTGATGTCCGCGACCAGCCCGACCGACATCCGGCTGACGATCCGCGCCTCGACGCCTTCCAGCGCCTGCGGGCAGCGATCCGCGGAGATCACCAGCCGCTTGCCCGCCGCCATGATCTCGTTGACCGTGTGGAAGAATTCTTCCTGCGTCGCGTCCTTGCCGGCAATGAACTGGAGATCGTCGATCAGCAGCAGGTCGGCACCGCGCAGGCGCTGCTTGAAGGCATGCGTATCGCGCGCGCGCATCGACGCGACGAAATCGTACATGAAGCGCTCGGCGGACATGCACAACACGATCGCGTGCGGGTTATGCTCGAGGAACGCGTGGCCGATCGCGTGCATGAGGTGGGTCTTGCCCTGCCCCGTGCCGCTGTGGAGGAACAACGGGCTGAACCGGACGGGGCCAGGCTCGGCGAGCACCTTGGCGGCATTGAACGCGACCTTGTTGGACGGATCGACGACGAATCGCGCAAACGTGTAGCGCGGATCGAGCGGCGGACGTTCAGCGGGCACGCCGACCGGGGCCAACGTCACGACGGGCGCCGGCGCCGGCTTCAGCGACGGATCGACGCCGAACTTCATCGTCGCCTGCACAGGGTCGGCGACCGGCTTGGGAGCCGGCTTGGTTTCAACCGGTAGCGGATCTGCAACGGGCTTCGCGGGAATGGCGTCGGCCACCGGCTCGATCGCCAGCACGACGGCTGCGCGACCCGGTGCCCGGGTCTCGATCTGGACGGTACGGACGTTGGGCAGGATCTGCTTGAATTCGAGCACCAGCCGGTCGGCGTAGTGATTGCGGACCCAGTTGGTCATGAAAGCGGACGGCAGCGCGAGCCGGATCGTGTCGCGGTCCTCGCCGGGGATCAGCTCGATCGGCTTCAACCACTGTTCGAACAGCCGCGCGCCGGCCGACTCGCGCAAGGATGCACGAACGCGGGCCCAGGCCTTTTCGGCCTCGCTCGCATGCGTCACAGATCCTTGCCACTTCGTCACGCGCACACTTCTCCGACCCCGCGAGATTGCTCGCGCGGGTGATATAGTCCCGACAGAAAATGGTCCCCCTGACGACCCCAAGGGTCATCCGGCATCTTCGCCCTGTTTGTTGATGCAGCGGTGGAAACCACCGTCGCTGTGAGCCCCGTTATGAAGCGATCGACGATCCTAGCAAGGCCCCGACGCGTCACATTTTCGAAATAAAGCGGGTTGACTTGACCAAGCCGCGGAAATGCGTCGATATTTTTATAAGTCGCTGTCTTTACGCATTTTTTGCAATTTCCGCGATTGCGTGACGTGATTCTCGACCACACGAATCGTGGCGAATCCTAGGGTTATGCAGACTTCCCGCCAGTTCCCTTCGCACACGCAAAAAACCCGCCGGGAAGGTCCCGACGGGTGATCCGCTTCGCCAATGATCTGGCAGTGATCGGTCGCTTAGGCGAGCCCGGTCACGGCCTTGGTCAGACGCGCGAACTTGCGGCTCGCAGTGTTCTTGTGCAGCACGCCCTTGGCGACGCCGCGCTGAAGCTCAGGCTGTGCCGCTGCGAGTGCGGTGGTCGCTGCGCCCTTGTCGCCCGATGCCAGTGCGGCCTCGACCTTCTTGATAAAGGTACGGATACGGCCGATGCGGTTGCCGTTCACTTCCGCGCGACGGTCGTTGCGACGGATACGCTTTTTCGCCTGCGGCGTGTTCGCCATGAAGCCCTCTGGATGTTCGAATGAATAAAAAGGGGCGCCGGATTGCTCCTACGCCCTCTCGAAGCCGCGGCCCTACCCACTTTGTCCTAGCCCGTCAACTGATAGGCTCAACCGCGTTGGCACTTCGGACACCAGAACGTCGAGCGCCCGCCCTCCGTCCGCCGCTTCACGGTAGCACCACATTCGCACGGCTCGCCCTCGCGTCCATAGACGCGCCATTGCTTGGAGAAATAGCCGAGCTCGCCATCGGGCCGGACGTAATCGCGCAGCGACGAACCGCCAGCCAGGATCGCGGCGGTCAGCACCGTCCGAATTGCCTGGACGAGTCGCTCGAGTCGAAACAGCGAGATCCGCCCCGCCGCGCGCGACGGCGCGATCTTCGCCATGTGCAGCGCCTCGCACACATAGATGTTGCCAAGCCCTGCGACGATTCGCTGGTCGAGCAGCATCGCCTTGATCGACGCCCCCCGCCCTTCGAGCGCCTCCAGCAGATATGCCGCCGTCAGGTCGGGCCCGAGCGGCTCCGGCCCCATGCTGAGAAACGGCGGGTATTGACCAATATCCTCGGTCGCCCACAGATCGAGAAAGCCGAATCGCCGCGGATCGTTGAGCGCGACCGTCCGCCCCGCCGCCGTGCCGATCAGCAGATGATCGTGCGCGAGCAATTCGCTTGGATCGACTCGCCAGCGGCCCGACATGCCGAGATGGAAGACGAGCGTGTCGCCGCGATCGGTGTCGATCAGCCCGTATTTCGCGCGCCGGCCGAGCGTGGTGACCGTCGCCCCGGTCATCCGCTGGCGCAGGTCGACCGGGATCGCCTTTCGCAGGTCGGCACGACGCGGCTCGACCGAGGTCAGGCGCTGGCCCTTCAGCACGGGCTCCAGCCCGCGCACGGTGGTTTCGACTTCTGGTAATTCTGGCACGGTTTGCAGCTAGGTTGCGTTTGCTCGCGCCACAAGGCGCGGCTAGAGCGCAGGATATGAACGACTTGATCGCGCCCGCGCCCGCACTCACGCCCGATACCGTCTCCTTCGGCTACGAAGACATCCCCGCCACCGAGAAGACCGCCCGCGTCGGCGGCGTCTTCTCGAACGTCGCAGGGAAATACGACCTGATGAACGATGCGATGTCGGGCGGCATGCACCGTTTGTGGAAGGACCGCTTCGTCCGCCGCGTAAAGCCGCGCGACGGCGAGCAGATCCTCGACATGGCCGGTGGCACGGGCGACATCGCATTCCGCATGGAGCCGTCGGGCGCATCGATCACGGTCGCCGACATCAATCCGCAGATGCTCGAAGTCGGCATGCAGCGCGCCCAGAAGCGCGGTCTGGACGGGCTGGTCTGGACCGAAGCCAATGCCGAGACGCTGACCTTCCCCGACAAGTTCTTCGACGCGTACACGATCGCGTTCGGCATCCGTAACGTGACGGACATCCCGAAGGCTCTCCGCGAGGCGCACCGCGTCATGCGGCGTGGCGGGCGCTTTTATTGCCTCGAATTCTCGACGACGGTGTGGCCTGGATTTGCCGAGGTATATGACGCCTATTCGCACAAGATGGTCCCGAAGCTCGGCCAGCTTCTGGCACAGGACGCCGACAGCTATCGCTACCTGATCGAATCGATCCGCCGCTTCCCCGACATGCCCAAGTTCAAGGGCATGATCGCGGATGCCGGCTTCGTGCAGACCAAGGTCGAGCCGCTTCTGGGTGGGCTCGTCGCGATCCACAGCGGCTGGAAGATTTGATCCAACTGTGACGGCTTCAACCACGCACGTTTGGCGTCTTCTGAAATGGGGTCGCATTCTCGCACGCCACGGCGCGCTGCGCGGGATCGAACGCGACCCGAACACCCCAGCCCCCGTCCGTCGCCTCGCACGGATCGCGCGGTTCGGTGCGCGGGTGCCCGCGGTACCGCGCTACGCCGATGCGTTCCAGGCGATCGGGCCTGCGGCGATCAAGCTGGGGCAGACGCTCGCGACGCGGCCAGATCTCGTCGGCGAGGACGCCGCGCATGACCTGCTGCGGTTGCAGGACCAGCTCTCTCCCGTCCCCTACGAGACCATCGAGGCAGCGATGCTGGCGAGCTTCGGCAAGCCGCTGGAGACGTTGTTCTCGCGCATCGAACCGGTCCCGGTCGGCGCCGCGTCGATCGCGCAGGTCCACCGCGCGGTCACCACCGACGGCCGCCAGGTAGCAGTCAAGGTCCTGCGCCCCGGCGTCGAGGACGATTTCGCGCGCGCGATCGACACGTACAGCTGGGCCGCAGCGCAGCTCGAGGCGCTCAGCCCCGAAGCCATGCGCCTCCGCCCCCGCCTCACGATCGAGACGTTCAAGCGCTGGACCCTGCGCGAACTCAACTTCCGCCGCGAAGCCGCGTCCGCCTCGGAACTCGCGGAGGGCATGACCGCCGAGCCCGATTTCGTCATCCCCGCGATCGACTGGGCGCGCTCGACAGCCAAGGTCATGACGATCGAGTGGATCGACGGCATCAAGCTGTCCGACCGCCCCGCGCTGGTCGCCGCCGGCTACGACCTCCCCGCGCTCGCCCAGACCTTAGTCCGCGCGTTCCTGCGCCAGGCGATCGCCGACGGGTTCTTTCACGCCGACATGCACCAGGGAAACCTGTTCGCGCTGCCCGGCAACCGCATCGCAGCGATCGACTTCGGCATCATGGGCCGGATCGACCGGCGCGCGCGCGTCTGGCTGGCCGAGATCCTCTACGGCCTCATCACCGGCAACTACAAGCGCGTCGCCGAAATCCATTTCGAGGCGGGCTACGTCCCGGCGCACCACGATGTTGCCGAATTCGCCACCGCGTTGCGCGCAGTCGGCGAGCCGATGCGGGGGCTGCCGGTCAAGGACATGTCGATCGGCATGATGCTCGACAGCCTGTTCTCGATCACGCGCGATTTCGACATGGTAACGCAGCCGCACCTGCTGCTGCTCCAGAAGACGATGGTGATGGTCGAGGGCGTCGCGACCAGCCTCAACCCCGACATCAACCTCTGGGAAGCTGCCGAGCCGTTCGTCCGCGACTGGATCCGCGGTGAGCTCGGACCAGAAGCGATGATCGCCGACCGCCTGATCGAGGATTTCCGAACGCTAACCCGGCTTCCCGAACTGGTCCGCCGGATCGAGGCGCATTACCCCGCCCCCGGTGGGGCTCCGCCAACGATGCCGTTGCGCGAAATCGAAGTGATCCGGATCGGTGGCGGCTGGCGGTACGGTCTGGTCGCGGTGCTCGCGGCCGCCGCCGGGGTCGTGACGACGCTGCTGTTTGGTTGAGGGCATGAAGACGCGTCGCGGCGCTCCGTTATGGACGACCCGCGCGACCCGGTTCGCGGGCATGCCGTCGGCAAAGGCGCGGATCGGGCTCGTGCTGTTCCTGGTATTCCTGGTCGCCTGCCTCAGTGCGATCGTTACGCCGGGTCCGCGCCCTAGCGTCGACGGGGCGGCCTCGACCTCGATCGCGTCCGACGCCCCGCCACCCGGACGGACCGACCTGCTGCTCTACGATACGATCGTCGCCGGGGTGCGTGGCGGCTCGCCCTATTACGCCGTCGCCGCCGAAACGCAGCGCATGGGACATTATCCGCTTAAGCCGTTCTTTGCGGTTCGGCTGCCGACCTTGGCGGTCGTTCAAGCTGCGTTGCCCTCAATACTGGTGAACCTGTTGCTATTGGCGTTGTGCGTCGGAACGATCCTCGCCTGGGTCGCGCGGCTTCGTCCGGAAATGACCGGCCTGGTGCCGCTCGGTGTGGCTGGCTTGCTGGTCGTCGCCGGGCTTTCCGTGAACCTCGATCCCAGCTTCGTGGTGTTCCACGAGGTCTGGGCGGGGCCGTTGATCGCGCTATCGCTGGCGTTGCGCCGTCCGGGTCATTGGCTACCTGCGGTCGCGTTCGGGCTGTCGGCGATGCTGATCCGCGAGACGGCATTGCTGTACGTCGCGATCATGGCGGTGTTCGCGTGGGTCGAGGGCGAGCGGCGCGAGACGCTGGGGTGGCTCGGGGCGATCGGGGTCTTCGCCGTGGTGCTTGCCGCCCATGCGCACGCGGTGTTGCTGGTCAGCGGTCCGCTCGACCGGGTGTCTCAGGGATGGAGCGGGCTCGAGGGGTTTGGCTTCTACGTCAGGCTTGCGACGATCTCGTCGGGGCTCGACATCCTTCCGCAGTGGCTCGCCTCGCTCGTCCTCGGCACAGCGCTGTTCGGCTGGCTCGCGTGGCGCGATACAGTCGCGACGCGTGCGCTGGTCGTGTTCGCCGCCTATGCCGCGCTGATCTCGCTGTTCGCGCGGAGCGACAATTTCTACTGGGCGCTGATGACCACGCCGGTGCTGCTCGTCGGCCTGGTGTTCACGGTCGACGGCCTGCGCGACATGATCGCTGCCGCCAGCGATACGCGGCGCATTACGGTGACGCGCGTAATCCGCTAGAACTGCGAGCATGAAACGCATCCTCCTGATCGTCGGTGGCGGGATCGCCGCCTACAAGGCCGCCGAACTGATCCGCCTGCTGAAGACGCGCGGGTACGCGGTGCGGTGCGTGATGACCGAGGCGGCGCATCATTTCGTCACGCCGATGACGCTCGCCGCACTCAGCGAGGACAAGGTCTACACGACGCTCTGGGACCTCAAGGACGAGGCCGAGATGGGCCATATCCAGCTCAGCCGCGAGGCCGACCTGATCGTCGTCGCGCCCGCCACCGCAGACCTGATGGCACGGATGACGGCGGGACTCGCGAACGACCTCGCGACGACGCTGCTGCTGGCGACCGACAAACCGGTTCTAGTCGCACCCGCGATGAACGTCCGCATGTGGACCCACGCCGCGACCGTCCGCAACGTGGCGCAGCTTTGTGCCGACGGCGTGACGGTGATGACGCCCGACGAGGGTATCATGGCGTGCGGTGAGTACGGCCCCGGCCGCCTGCCCGAGCCGCCCGCGATCGTAGCTGCGATCGAAGCGATGCTCGCCCCTGCCCTGCCGAAGCGGTTGGCAGGCAGCCACATCCTCGTCACCGCCGGACCGACGCACGAGCCGATAGATCCGGTCCGCTACATCGCCAACCGCTCGTCGGGCAAACAAGGCTTCGCGATCGCCGCGGCACTGGCACGGCTCGGCGCGCGCGTGACGTTGGTGGCGGGCCCTGTGACGCTGCCGACACCGACAGCGGTCGACCGGATCGATGTCGAGACGGCGCGGGAAATGGCGGACGCGGTCGACCGCGCTCTGCCCGCCGACGCCGCAGTCATGGTGGCCGCGGTCGCGGACTGGCACGTCGAGTCCGTCCCGCAGAAGATCAAGAAGGGCGATGCCACGCCGACGCTGACGCTCGCGGAAAATCCCGATATTCTGGCGACCCTGGCGCGCAGCCCGCACCGGCCTCGCCTGCTGGTCGGCTTCGCGGCCGAGACCGAGCGTGTGATCGAGCACGCCGTCGCCAAGCGCGCACGCAAGGCCGTGGACTGGATCGTCGCCAACGACGTATCGGGCGACGTAATGGGCGGCTCGGACAATAGCGTTCACCTCGTCACCGAAGCCGGCGTCGAAAGCTGGGAGCGCCTGCCCAAGGACGCCGTCGCCGCACGACTGGCAAACCGCATCGCCGATGCGCTAGAAGCCGTGTCATGATCCGTATCGAACTGAAGCGCCTGCCGCACGGCGAGGGCCTGCCGTTGCCTGCCTATGCTACCGAAGGTGCCGCCGGGATGGACGTCGTCGCTGCCGAGGAACTGACGCTCGCCCCCGGTGCACGCGCCGCCGTCGCGACGGGCTTTGCGGTCGCTATTCCCGCAGGCCATGAGGTCCAGGTCCGTCCGCGCTCCGGGCTTGCGCTGAAGCACGGCGTCACTTGCCTCAACACGCCCGGCACGATCGACAGCGATTATCGCGGTGAAGTGAAGGTGATCCTCGCCAACCTAGGCCAGGAACCGTTCGCGATCGCGCGCGGCGACCGCATCGCGCAACTCGTCCCCGCAGTCGTGCTCCGCGCGACGCTCGACGAAGTCGCGACGCTCGACGACACCTCGCGCGGCGCAGGCGGTTTCGGATCGACCGGCCGATGATCGCCGCCCTCCTTCTCCTGCTCCAGACCGCGGCAGCGCCGGTCCTGACTCCTGCCGCACCGGCCACGCCAATGGCCAGCGCGATGCCGCCTCAGGATTGGAGCACGCTTCCCGTCCTGCGCATCCGCGGCCAGGCGACGACGCTCGCCAACACTTCCGCCTACGTGCACGGCGAAGTAGTCGCCGGTCGCTGCGCGCATGTCGTGCGCACGTCTCAGGGTTGGGCCCTAACCGTCGACCTTGCCGTGCTCGTTACCCCCGACGGCAGGGTCCGCCGCGTGACGCCGCGCGCGATCGACTGCCCGACGGTCGAGCAATATGCCGCGGGCGTGATCCTGGGCGCGCGCGATTCGATCGATGTCGCCGATGCGGACGCCGACACTTGGTACCGTACCAGCCTGACGTTCGCCTGGGGCGCATGATCCTCTCCGACGACGAACTCACCCGGTATGCGCGCCATATCGTCCTCAAGGAATTCGGCGGCACCGGACAGGCGCGGCTGAAGGCAGCGACCGTCGCGGTCGTCGGCGCCGGTGGAATCGGCTCGCCCGCGATCCAGTATCTAGGTGCCGCTGGAGTCGGTCGCCTGATCCTAATCGACGACGACAGCGTCGAACCGTCCAATCTTCAGCGCCAGACGATCTTCACGACCGCGGATACCGGTATCGGCAAGGTCGACGCAGCGGCAGCCGCCGTAAACCGGATCAATCCGCACGTCGCCGTCGAGACCCACCGCGTGCGCATTGGTGCTGACAACGTCGCGGCGCTGCTGGCGGATGTGGACGTCGTACTCGATGGCTGCGACAATTTCGCGACGCGCTTCTGTGTCGCCGACGCCGCGCATGCCGGGAAAATCCCGCTCGTGTCGGCGGCAGTAGGACAGTTCGAGGGACAGCTCGCAACCTATCGCGGCTGGGAATCCGACAAGCCTTGCTACCGCTGCTTCGTCGGCGAAGACCCCGAGCGCGCAGAGACCAGCTGCGCGGAGGACGGCGTCCTCGGCCCTGTCACCGGCGTGATCGGCAGCTTGGCTGCACTCGAGGTACTCCGGGCGATCGCGCCGTTCGGCGACGACCCTGCCGGCAAATTGCTGCTGATCGACCTGCTCGCGCTACGCTTTCGTACGATTCGCCTGCCCAAGGATCCGGGGTGTACGGCGTGCGGCAAAAGCGGGGCTTCGCGGTGAGTTAGTAGCAGTTCTGCTTTTCGACGCTGACCAAATTGGAAAAATAACAACTAAAGGTTTGTGCCCGACGAACAGTAGTTCTTTTGCATTGCGGCATTTCGCGGTATCGCTTTGCGCAGGGGGGACTGCGCGTGCGTCCGACAAGTTCATGAATGTAGAGGGCGGCGTTCTGAGCCGTGCTGTGGCGCCGTCGCGCGGCAAGAAGCCTGCCCGGACTTGGCGCCCAAGCGCGTCCTCGCTACGCGTTCGCCTGATCCTCGGCATGCTGACGGTAGATACCGGCTGCATTATTGCGAGTTATCTGGCGGCGGCTGGTCTGCGCGGGGTATTCGCGAACGACACAGCCTGGATCGTAATCCTGGCGATGTTGATCCCGGTCTTCGTTATTACGACGCTAAATAACGACAGCTATGCAGCCGCAAATCTTCGCGACCCGTTCCGCTCGATAGCGCGCGGATTGCAGGCCTATGCGCTCGCGATCTCCGCAGTCATCTTCATCGCGTTCTGTTTGAAGGCCAGCGATACCTTCCCGCGTCTTGTCGTCGCGATGGGTTCGGCATTTGCCATTGTTTCCTTGGCATTAGGACGGTTCCTGTTCGTCCGGCACATGCCTGCGATCATCGGCGGGAATCCGTTCAGCATCGTCCTGCTGTACGATTCCGGTCAGCCGATCCCGCGCGGGGACTTCTCGGTCGTCATCGCCGCGGACTCCTATTTCGATCCCGATCACCACGATCCCGTGATGTACGACCGCCTCGCGCAATCGCTGTCGGGCGCGGACCGGGTGATCGTCGCGTGCAGCCCGGAGCGTCGGATCGCCTGGGCGCAGGCTTTGAAGGGCGCGAACATCCAGAGCGAGATCTTCATGCCCGAGCTGAACGTGCTCGCGCCGCTCGGCATCAGCGCGCACGGCGACACGCCGACGGTGATCATCGCCAACGGTCCGCTGGTCCTGTTCGACCGCTTCGTGAAGCGCAGCTTTGACGTGATACTCGCTAGCTGCGCGCTGGTGACGCTGATGCCGATCTGGATTTTGATCGCACTGTCGGTGAAGGTCGATTCACGCGGGCCGATCTTCTTCAGCCAGATCCGGATCGGTCGCAGTAACCAGATGTTCCGCCTGATGAAGTTCCGCAGCATGCGCGTCGACCACAGCGACGGCGCAGGCGCGCGCTCGACGTCGCGCGACGACGATCGAATCACGCGCGTCGGCAAGATCATCCGCAGTACCAGCATCGACGAACTACCGCAGTTGCTGAACGTCCTGAAGGGCGACATGAGCATCGTCGGCCCGCGCCCGCACGCACTCGGCTCGCGCGCGGCGGACAAATTATTCTGGGAAGTCGACCAGCGATACTGGCATCGCCATGCCGCCAAGCCCGGCCTGACCGGCCTTGCGCAGGTTCGCGGCTATCGCGGTGCGACGTTGTACGAGGACGATCTGCGCAACCGGCTCCAGGCGGATCTCGAGTATCTCGAGCATTGGTCGATCTGGCGCGATATCAAGATCATCCTCCTGACCTTCCGCGTCCTGCTACACCGGAACGCCTTCTGACGTTCCGGTGAGCGGGCTGATCGTTCAGCCTGCCAGCAGACCCTTGGCGAACTCACGAACCACCGGTCCGATGTCGTCGCGGGCCAATGCGATCGCCAGATTGGCCTGGATGTAGCCCGCCTTGTCGCCGCAATCATAACGCTGGCCATCGAAGGTGAAGCCGTGGAACGGCTGGTTGCCGATCAACTGCGCCATAGCATCGGTCAGCTGGATCTCGTCGCCCGCGCCCTTTTCCTGCGTCTCCAGAATCCGCATCACCTCTGGCTGGAGGATGTAGCGTCCGGGGATCATCAAATTCGACGGTGCGGTGCCGCGCTTGGGCTTTTCGACGAGTGCGGTCACTTCCGTGAGTCGCCCATCGATCGCACCCGGCGAGATGATGCCGTATTTGTCGGTTTCCGAATCGGGCACTTCGAGCGCGCCGATCACATTGCCGCCGACCTGATTATAGGCTTCGACCATCTGTTTCATGAAACCGGGCTTGCCGACCATCAGCTCATCGGGGAGCAGGACCGCGAAAGGCTCGTCGCCGACGATCTCGCGCGCACACCAGACCGCATGGCCCAAGCCGAGCGGCTCCTGTTGGCGGACATAGACCGGCGAACCGGGCTTCATCCGGATATTGCTGATCGCGTCCAGCGACTTGCCGCGCGACCGCATCGTATCCTCAAGCTCGTACGAGATGTCGAAATGATCCTCGAGCGCGCCCTTGCCGCGCCCGGTCACGAAGATGATCTGCTCGATCCCGGCCTCGAGTGCTTCTTCGACCGCATATTGAATCAGCGGTTTGTCGACGACGGTGAGCATTTCCTTCGGCATGGCCTTGGTGGCCGGAAGGAAGCGCGTACCCAGTCCGGCGACCGGAAACACGGCCTTGCGCAGCGGCTTTATGGTCATTCGATGCTCCCTTTGATCTCGCGGGATCGTCTACCGGTCGGTACGCCTGCGCGCAAATCATCGCAGTGAATTAGCGCGTCGTTAAAGACGTTGGTCTAGGGGACTGCATCATGCCCAAAGTTCTCGTCATCTTCGGCACGCGTCCCGAAGCGATCAAACTCTTCCCGGTGATCCGGGCGCTGGCTGCGATCCCCGGCCTGACCGTCCGCACCTGCGTCACCGCGCAGCACCGCGGGTTGCTCGATCAGGTGCTCGCGATCGCCGATCTCGTGCCCGACATCGATCTCGACCTGATGGAACCGGGGCAGACGCTCGATCGCCTCACCGCGCGGCTGCTGGTAGGGCTCGGCGACGTCATGGATGCAGAGCAGCCCGACCTCGTCATCGTGCAGGGCGACACCGCGACCGCGATGACGGGGGCGCTTGCCGCCTATTACCGCAAGGTCCCGGTCGCGCATGTCGAGGCCGGGCTGCGGTCGGGCGATATCTACCATCCCTGGCCCGAGGAGGTGAACCGTCGCATCGTCGCGCCGATCGCCACGTTGCATTTCGCGCCGACCGACACCGCCGCGGAGGCGTTGCGACGCGAGACGATCGCCGAGGACACGATCCACGTCACCGGCAACACGGTCATCGACGCGCTGCACTGGACCGCTGACCGCGTCGCGGCTGACCCGTCGCTCGCGGCCGGGCTCGACCCGATCGCCGCGCGCTTCGCGGGCAAGCGGATCATCCTCGTCACGACGCATCGCCGTGAAAATTTCGGCGACGGCATGGCCGCGATCGCGCGGGCAATCGGCCGGATCGCGGAGCGCGACGACGTCGCGGTGCTGTTCCCGGTCCACCCGAACCCGAACGTCGTATCGGTAATGGACGACATCCTTGGTACTCGCGCCAACGTCGCGCGGATCGAGCCGCTCGATTACCCGCACTTCGTCCGCGCGCTCGGCATGGCGGACATCGTCCTGACCGATTCGGGCGGCGTGCAGGAGGAGGCACCTGCGCTCGGCAAGCCGGTCCTGGTTATGCGCGAGACCACCGAACGACCTGAGGGCGTCGCGGCCGGCACCGCCAAGCTGATCGGCACCGACGAGGACCGCATCGTTTCCGAAATCTTCACCCTGCTCGACGACACGTCGCGCTACTCCGCGATGGCCCGCGCCCATAACCCGTTCGGGGATGGCCATGCCGCCGCCAAAATCGCAAAGGTCGTTGCGCATGCTGTCGGACTCTAACCTTACCGTCGTCGTCCTCGGGCTCGGCTATATCGGCCTTCCCACCGCCGCAATCATCGCGCGGACGGGCGCTCAAGTGCTAGGCGTCGACGTGACCGAATCGGTCGTGGAGACGGTCAATTCCGGCCGCGTGCACATCGAGGAAGTCGATCTGGACGGCCTCGTCTCCGGCGTCGTCGCACGCGGCACGTTGCGCGCCTCGACCGCGATCGAGCCCGCCGACGTGTTCGTGATCGCGGTGCCGACTCCGTTCGACGCCGATCACGCACCCAATATCCGCTATGTCCTCGACGCCGCGACGGCGATCGCGAGCGTGCTGAAGGCGGGCGATACGATCATCCTCGAATCGACCTCGCCGGTCGGGACGACCGAGAAGGTCCGCGACCTGCTGGCGAGCTTGCGCCCCGACCTGCGCGTACCGGGCAAGACCGGCGACCAGGCGGATATCGCGATCGCCTATTGCCCGGAGCGCGTGTTGCCCGGCCGCATCCTGGTCGAGCTGATCGACAACGACCGGGTCATTGGCGGGATCACGCCGCGGTGTGCGCGAAAAGCGCTGACCTTTTACCGTCGCTTCGTCCGCGGCGCCTGCGTGACCACGACCGCGCGCGCCGCGGAGATGACGAAGCTCACCGAGAACGCATTCCGCGACGTCAACATCGCGTTTGCCAATGAGCTATCGCTGATCGCCGACACGATGGGCGTCGACGTGTGGGAGGTGATCAGCCTCGCCAACCGTCACCCGCGCGTCAACATCCTGCAACCCGGCCCCGGCGTCGGCGGGCATTGCATCGCGGTCGATCCGTGGTTCCTGGTCCACGCCGCCCCCGAGCAGACGCCGCTGATCCGCACCGCGCGCGAGGTCAACGACGGCAAGACCGACCACGTCATCGCGCAGGTCGCCGCTCTCGTCGAGGCGTCACCCGACGCTACGGTCGCGTGCCTGGGTCTGGCGTTCAAGGCGAACATAGACGACTTCCGTGAGAGCCCTGCCCTCAAGGTCGCCGAAGCCGTGGCGCGCCGGTTCGGCGACCGGGTGCGGATCGTCGAGCCCTATGCGCAGACGCTGCCCGCCGTGCTGGCGGACACCGGCGCGACGCTGATCGACGTCGATACCGCGATCGAGACGTGTTCGATCATGATCGTGCTGGTCGACCACGACGTGTTCAAATCGATCCCGCTCGAGGAGCGCGCCGACAAGGCGGTGCTCGACACGCGCGGTATCTGGCCGGACCAGCCGCGCGCGTCGCTGCCCGCGGTCAGCGCAACGGCACGTTTCGAGTCGCAACGACTGGCGGGATGATCGGTCGCGTCGAGGTCGCCGCGATGTCGCGCGCGGCGGCTTCCAGCGCTTCGGCGCGCGCCTTGGAAGAGGCGTGCGTGCGACTACGGAACAGCCCGCCGTCGATCGCGCCCCCCTTGCTCCGCCAGAATTTCGGGGCCGACATCGGATCGTAACCGGCGTTCGCCAGCAGGTAGATGCCGAGCAGATCAGCCTGGTCCTCGGTCTCGCGGATCAGGCGGCCGTTGCGACCGAGTTCCGCCAGCAGGCCGCGATTGATCTTCGCCGCATCGAGCCGCGCACGGTGACGCAGGATGTTGTGCGAAAGTTCATGCGCGACGACGACCGCGATCTCCTCGTCGGTATAGCCCTCGAAGAACCGCTCGCCGAGTTGCACGATCGAACCGTCCGCGCTGGCATCGAGGCCACTGCCCAGCAGGATCTCGAACCGCGACCGGCATCCGGTCACCGGAGTGACCGTGATCGGCAAGCGCGTGCCGTCGCGCAGCACCGTCAGTCGCAACGGCTTTCCGACCGGCGCCTCGGTGATGATCGCTTCCGCAGCATCGCGCACTGCCGCGCTTTCGGCCGCATCGGCCAACGGCAAGCCCGGTTGTGGTCGACCGTCGATCGCTATTATCGAGTCGTTGGGACGAACCCCCGCGCGGTCGGCTGGACCGCCGGCGACGACCGCCTCGACACCGATCGTGGATTCGAACCCGAAGGTGGCCGCCGCGGCCTTGCGCGCGCTTGGGCCATATTGCGTCAGCGCATGGATCGGCATGCCGATTTGCGGCTGGAGGCGGTCGCACAATGCGGCGTTCGCGGTGGTCAGCCGATACGCGATCGTCGCCAGCCGGAGATCGGCGGCGCGCAACGTGTCGAAGAACGCGGCCGATGGCGCCGTATCGGCCACCGGCAGCGGTTCGGCAGACAAAGCTGCAGGCGCCGCGGCCGTGAGCATCAGGAACGGCGCGAGGCGGGAGATCATCGACATGGCGTTCCTTTAGCCGTCGTGCGCCCCCGCGTCATGCTGCATAACCGCAAGCCCCGCGCGCCCTGTCGCGGCAATGCGTCACACCCCGTCGCGGCGATGCGTTGCGACGCCTGCCGGAACATCCTATGCGATCGCATGCTCCCGCGCGATCGGATGACGCGTTCGATCAGGTCCCGTACATCTTCCTCCCCACATCGATTGCAGCATGATTTCAAAGCTTTTCAAGTCCCGTAGCGTTGCCAAGCCGACCCAACCGCAGGTTCCTCCCGGTCGCCGCGTCTATGCCGTCGGCGACATTCACGGCCGCGCCGACCTGCTCGACGAACTGATCGCGCTGATCGAGGCGGATGAACGCGACCGCGGTGCAGCGGAAACGACCTTGATATTCCTCGGCGATATCGTCGACCGGGGCCCCGCCTCGGCGGCAGTGATCGATCGGCTGCGCGGGCTGGCGCATGCCCGCCCCGACGTCCGCTTCCTGCTCGGCAATCACGAGGAGATCTTCCTCGGTGCGCTCGACGGCGAGCCCAAGGCGCTCCGGTTGTTCTGCCGCATCGGGGGGCGCGAGACGGTGCTGAGCTACGGCATGGAAGCTGCGGAATATGAGCGACTGGACTATGAAGAGCTGGTGCAACGGCTCGAAACGCTCGTGCCGGACGAACATCGCGAGTTCCTGCGCAAGTTCGAGGACATGATCGTGATCGGCGATTACGCGTTCGTCCATGCAGGCGTACGTCCCGATACGCCGCTCGACCTGCAGCGAACGTCGGACCTGCGGTGGATTCGCGATCCCTTCCTCGATCATCGCTCGATGTTGGAAAAGACGATCGTCCACGGCCACACCATGACCGACGAGATCGAGCGGCGTGGGCACCGAATCGGCATCGACACCGGCGCCTATGCATCGGGCCGCCTGACCGCGCTGGGCATGGAAGGCGCGGAAACCTGGGCGCTCCAGACCGGCACCGCCATAGCGCCAAAGACGAACTGACGCATCTCACCGCGAATATCATGCGGTTTGCACGCGAACGCTTTCTTCGTGGCGCGCCTCCGCTATAGAGAAACGGCGGAAGTGTGTGTTGCACTGCCGCAACAGTGCGATCCTCTTCGCGTTGTTACAAAGGGCCTTAGTTGCGTTGGGTAAGGTTATATGCCATTGCCTGCAGCGACGAGCACAAAGGGAGTTCATCATGCGTCTTGGGAAGTATCTCCTGACCGCAGCAGCAGCCACGATGGCAGTTGCTCCGGCCATGGCAGCACCGGCAAATCTGTCGGTTGCACATTCGGTCCGTTCGGGTTCGGTTTCGGCTGACAAGAACGAGCTCGCTGGCGGCGGCATCATCGTTGCGGTTCTCGCAGCAGCTGCAGTTATCGCCGGTATCGTTATCGTTGCAGACAACGACGACGATTCGGACAGCAACTAAGTCTTACGACTTCAGTTCGAGAAATAGCGGTCTTCGGGCCGCTATTTTTTTGCCTGCCGTTCTTGGGACAGGCCGTCCAGCGCATGCCGAAGCACAATGTGCTGCCGTGTCACGCTTAGAACTCAGCTCCCGATTTGCTCCATACCGTCGATGGCCAAAGGCATCCGGTAGGCTCCGGCTGCGCTATTCCGTGCAGAGCGGACTAGAACCCGCACTTTTTCAGGATGGCTGAGCATGAGGTGGCATCAGCCTTAGCGCCGGAAGCCGAAACAATACCTGCGCCGACGTATCGCCGCGTTGCTCATCCGAACGACGTCTGAACTTACTGACCTCGCAGCACCCGACTGCCATACAGGTCAGCCTAATACCCTCTACGCCATCCTCCGTTGCGAATGGATTGCACTTCAAGAGCGGCCGATCCTCTACCGGATCAGGTCAACCTTCTACCGGGTAGCCCACTTGTCCGCCGACCGAACGAGCAAGCTCATCACAGGCTCGCGCATAACGGCACGACGCTTGGCCTGAACGCAGAACGCGCCCCGCAATGAAGCGAGACGCGTTGCAAACCCGATACTCTATCGCGGTACGGGTTCGACCCAATACCGCTGCCCCGCTTACTGAGACGGCGGCGTCTGCGTGCCACCGGGCACGCCGCCCGGCACACCGCCTGGCATGCCACCAGGAGCGCCGCGACCCATCTGCGCCTGTGCCTGCATCTGCTGGACCACGCTCTGCGGCAGGAAATCGAGCAACTCGACGTCGAACACCAGCGTCGAATTCGCTGGGATCGGACCGTTAGCCTTGTCGCCATAGCCAAGCGCTGGCTTCATCCAGAAGCGGTACTTCGACCCCTTCGGCATCAGCTTCAGCGCTTCGGAGAAACCGGGGACCACGCCTGTGACGGGCATCGGCGTCGGCTGCTGCGACTTGTCGAACGTCGTGCCGTTGAGCAGCTTGCCCTCGTAATTCACCAGCGCGACATCGGCGTCGGTCGGCTTGGCCGCCCCGGGCTTGCCGGGCGCGATGACCTTGTACTGCAGGCCGGATGCGGTAACGACCACGCCCCGCGCGCGCGCATTGCGGGCCAGGGGATCATCACCCTGACGCGCCAGCGCAACCGCGGCGATCAGCGCAAGCGCGATACCGACCCAGAGATAGACGAGGTAGCTGCGCTTGGTTGGCTGCAGCGGCACTGCGGTGACGGTCGACATCGGTTCAGGCCCCGGTCATCTGGTCACGCCGGAGCGCCGCGCGTGCCGTTGGAAAGCAATTGGGGTGCCGATCACGACACCCCGAACTATCGACCCACCCGCTCGCCGGGTACGGCCGACAAAATCTTAGCGTGCGCCGTCGCGCTCTGCGCGCTTGCGGTCGAGCTTGCGCGAGCGACGGATCGCTGCGGCACGCTCACGTGCGCGCTTCTCGGACGGCTTCTCGTAATGCCGCCGCAGCTTCATCTCGCGATACACGCCCTCGCGCTGCAGCTTCTTCTTAAGCGCGCGAAGGGCCTGGTCGACGTTGTTGTCGCGTACGATGATCTGCATAAACCCGATAAGCTCCGGACGAATAGATATTTGCCGTCGCGAACAGGTCCGCGCCGCATGAACTGGGCCCCCTATCAGCGGAGCACCGTCGTTTCAAGCCAAACCACTTATTTTGGCGGGTCTGCCCGGCATGTCAGCGCCTTTGCGGGAGGGCGCATGCAGCGCTAAGAGCAGGCCATGACCCGTATCCCCCTGACACTGTATAACAGCCTCTCGCGCCAGCTCGAGACCTTCCAGCCGATCGATCCGACCGACGTCGGGCTCTACACCTGCGGGCCGACCGTCTATAATTACCAGCATATCGGCAACATGCGCGCGTTCCTGTTCGCGGATACGCTGGGTCGCGTGCTCCGGTGGAAGGGGTGGCCGACGACCCACATCATCAACATCACCGATGTCGGCCACCTGACCTCCGACGCCGATGTCGGTGACGACAAGATGGAGAAGGCCGCCGCCGCGCAAGGGCGCTCGATCTGGGAGATCGCTGCCTATTACACCGACGTGTTCAAGCGCGACGTCGCGCGTCTCAACATCGCACCGCCGGCACGTTGGGCGGTTGCGACGGATCATATCGCCGAGATGATCGCGTTCGCCGAGCAGATCGCACCGAAGCATTGCTACACGCTCGACAGCGGGCTGTATTTCGACGTAGCGACGGTGCCGGACTATGGCCGCCTCGCGCGGGCCGGCAACGATGATATCGAGAGCCGGATCGAGCCGGTCGAGGGCAAGCGCAACCCGCAGGACTTCGCGATCTGGCGTACCTCCGCGCCCGGCGAGAACCGCCAGATGGAATGGGATTCGCCCTGGGGTCGCGGGGCGCCCGGCTGGCATCTCGAATGCTCGGTGATGAGCAAACATTACCTAGGCGCGCATTTCGACATCCACACCGGCGGGATCGACCACCGCGAGATCCACCACCCCAACGAGATCGCGCAGAACCAGGCGCATTGCGATTGCGCGGATACCGGCGCGAGCGTCTGGATGCACAACAACTTCCTGGTCGAGCGCGCGGGCAAGATGTCGAAGTCGACCGGC
>Ga0247809_1000343_pt1 | contig 22740 bp, 13 predicted proteins | sample UWRJL104311B1_FD_180951 | JGI IMG/M metagenome (GOLD analysis project Ga0247809, IMG submission 180951) | Plant litter microbial communities from Arlington Agricultural Research Station in Wisconsin, United States - UWRJ-L104-311B-1 | ecosystem: Environmental > Terrestrial > Plant litter >...
TCGATGCTAACGGAATTAAAATACACAATGCAAAATTAGAAATTGAAGAAGCTACTGTATTTGAAATTTACAATACAAAAAACATGTCTCTTAAAAATGTAGAGTTCAATTCTACTTCTCCTAAAGCAATTACGGTCAACGGAGAAAACAGTCAGAATATAGAATTTGTTTCATCAGCTAATTTTAATCTGGCTAATAAAACAACTGTTGGAGAAACTGTTCCTAAAGGAACCGTAAAGTTCTAAATTGAAAGTAATTCATAAAAAAGGGTTGAATCAGCTATTTTGATTCAACCCTTTTTTTATTTTATATCTTTCGGGAATTTAGTCTAAACAAAACCATTCTTTCACCTCTTCGGCAATCGTTTCGTGCTTTACAAGGCTTTCAAACTCGTTATTTTTCGGATTATAGCAATACACTTCCTGCCATTCTTCATAATAAATCGCAACTTTTTGTATCGCATCACAAATAAATAAAAGCTCTTGATTTGTCATTGTTGGATGTAATGATATACGAACCCAACCCGGTTTATTGCTTAAATTTTGTTCAAGAAGTTCTTCTGTCATTTTTTTAGATTCCTCTTCATCAATACCAAACAAATAATGTGCATACGTACTTGCGCAAGACCAACCGCCACGAACCTGAATTCCGAAACGATCATTCAAAAGCCTTACAATTAAATTGTAGTGAATATATTCTATAGTAAAAGAAACGCAGCCAATTCTTTCGGTATTTAAATCTCCTAAAAGAGATAATCCTTTTATTTTTTGAAGTTGAGAAAAACAAAGTTGCAGCAATTCAGTTTCTCTCTCTTTCATGTTTTCGATTCCCATTTGGTTTTTCAATTCCAGACATAAAGCTGTACGCATAACTTGCAGAAAACCAGGTGTTCCGCCATCTTCTTTTACTTCGATAGCATCACTATAATGATAACCGCCCCAGGGATTCGTGCATTTTACATTTCCTCCACCGGGATTATCCGGAAAATTTGCCTGGTATAATTTTTTATTAAAAACCAAAATTCCGCATGTTCCCGGACCACCAAGAAATTTATGAGGAGAAAAGAATATCGCGTCCAACTGTTCTTCAGGATTTTCGGGATGCATATCGATTGGAACATAAGGTGCCGAAGCTGCAAAATCAACAAAACAAAAACCTCCGTTTTGATGCATAATTTTTGCCAGTTCGTGATACGGCGTAACGATTCCTGTAACGTTAGAGCATGCTGTAAACGAACCAATTTTCAGGGTTCTGTTGGCGTACTTTTGAATTTCTTTTGACAATATTTCAGGATCAACCAGATTATTTTCATCTCCGGGCAAAACAACCACATCGGCAATAGTTTCATACCACGGAACCTGATTGGAATGATGCTCCATATGCGTGATAAAAACTACCGGCCTTTCATCATCAAAATTCAGTTTTATATTGTAAATATTATCTTTAGCACGCAACCCCATAATGCGCTGTAACTTCGATAAAGCCGCTGTCATTCCGGTTCCTGTGGCTACCAAACAATCTTGCTTGTTAGCGTTTACCTGTTTTTTAATCAGCTCTCTTGCGTATTGATAAGCATACGTTGAAGCTTTACTCGTTTCGCTGGAAAAAGAATGCGTATTGGCAATCATCGGGCCAATTTTATTCAGCATAATGTCTTCTATAGGCAAATACAATCTTCCGCTGGCAATCCAATCGGCGTATACCATTTTTTGTGTACCGTAAACCGATTCGAAAGTATGATATACACCAACAGTATTCTCTCTAAATTTAGAAAAATAAGATTCTAATGGACTTATTTCTGTTTTGTTTAAAATAGCATTCATTATTTTATTTCTTTTAAAGAAAACTTATTTTTTAAAGTTTTTGATTCCCGAATTCAGCCAATTGTAATAGTCCTCGATATTCGGATTATAGGCCGAAGGTTCGGTTAAATTGGCACTGTTATGATCTACAATTACATAAAATGGCTGAGCATTTGCTTTGTAGGTTTTAATTTGTAAATCGCTCCATTTATTACCAATCGTTTTAATCTTTTTTCCAGTAGTTTCAGAAATATATTGTTCGTTCTCCGGCAATTCTTTTTTATCATCAACATACAATGAAATCAAGACAACCTCATTTTTTAAGACTCCCAGAACTTTCGCATCTGACCAAACGAGTTCTTCCATTTTTCTGCAATTCACGCAGGCATAACCTGTAAAGTCTAATAAAACAGGCTTTCCTGCTTTTTTGGCAAATTCCATTCCTTTATTATAATCGTGAAAAGTGATAATGTTTTGCGGACCAAACTCTGCTCCTTCCGGTAAAACTTCTTTTATTTCAGATGAACTTTTAGAACCTCCAAATCCGTCTGGTGATTCGCTGTAATGCATTGGCGGCGGGAATCCGCTAATTAACTTTAATGGCGCTCCAAAAAGCCCGGGAATCAGGTAAATTGTAAAACTCAAAACGAGTAATCCAAAAGTTAATCTTCCAACTGAAATATGGTTTAATGGAGAATCGTGTGGCAAAGTAATTTTTCCAAACAAATAAAAAGCTAAAGTTCCAAAAACGGCAATCCAGATGGTTAGAAAAACTTCTCTTTCCAGCCAATGCAATTGCAAAACCAAATCGGCATTCGATAAAAATTTAAAAGCCAAAGCCAGTTCTAAAAAGCCCAAAACTACTTTTACCGTATTGAGCCATCCGCCAGATTTTGGCAGCGCATTTAACCACCCCGGAAATGCCGCAAATAATGAAAAAGGCAAAGCAATAGCAATCGAGAATCCTAACATTCCAACAATTGGTGCAATACCGCCTTTTGAAGCCGCCTCTACTAACAAAGTTCCAACAATTGGCCCTGTACACGAAAAAGACACTATGGCTAAGGCCAAAGCCATAAAGAAAATTCCAATTAATCCTCCTCTATCTGCCTGAGAATCGACTTTGTTGGCAAGCGAATTGGGCAACATTATTTCGAATGCGCCTAAAAAAGAACAAGCAAAAACCACTAATAAAATAAAGAATATCAGATTGAACCAAACATTTGTCGAAAGTGCATTTAACGAATCTGCACCAAAAACCGCCGTTACAATTGAACCTAACAATACATAAATAATCACGATTGAGAATCCGTAGATCAAAGCGTTTCTAATACCGGCAGCTTTGGTTTTACTTTGTTTGGTAAAATAACTCACCGTCATTGGGATCATTGGGAAAACGCAAGGCGTTAACAAAGCCGCAAATCCGGATAAAAAAGCAATTATAAAAATACTTATTAATCCTCTTGATTCATTTTTTTTAATCGGATTTACACTGACTTTGTTCTCTTTTTCTTCTGATACTGTAACTACTTTTTCTGTAGAAACGGTATCATTATACATAACAGCCGTTTCTTCGGCGGAAGCCTGCTTTTTCGCATTCGGAATTTTAAAAGACAATTCTTCTGATGAAGGAGGTAAACAATTACTATCATCACAAACCATAAATTCTACTTCGGCAGCGATGTTTGCAATTTCATCTGATGTAAATTTTATCTTTTGTGTAAAAACTGCTTTCTCTTCAAAATATTTGATTTTCATATCGAAGATTTTGTCGACCGTTTCATGTCCTTTATCTTCGGCTGTTTTTCCAATTAATTCAAATTTTTTCTGCGCATTTTTAAATGTAAAAGCGGTTGGCGAAGGTCCGCCTTCTTCAATATATTGTCCGTACAAATGCCAACCGGGTTGTATGACTGCCTGAGCTTTTAGAATATACTCTTTATCTGATATTTTTTCTACTGTTGTTGTCCACTTTACCGGATTGTACATTTGCCCAAATATGCTGTAACTTAGCAACAACATAAAGGTTATTAGTAATTTTTTCATTGGTTATTTAGGTTTGATATTTTTTAAAAAAAGAGCTGCTGGCAAACAGCTCTTTTCGGGTCTTTCTTAGAAAATTGCTTACTAATTCAGTTTCTAATATGAAAAAAATGAAAGACGGACTATTAAAAAAATTGTTTTTTGTTTCAGGTTTCAAGTCGCAGTCGCAGTCGCAGTAACTTTGTCAAAGTTTAAAACTTTTACAAAGTTGTCTTTACTAGAAGAGTACTCTATTTCAACGGTTTCCCTTCTTTATCAAGCGAACCCGATTTGATTACAATCATTTTATCTAACTGAATGTATTTTTTGATGGCATCATTTACCTGTTGCAAAGTCACTTTTTCGATATCTTTTGGATATTGTTCTATGTAGTCTGGTTCTAAACCTCTTTCAACAAAACTTAAAATTGTTCTGGTCATTCCGTTTGTGGTTGACATTCCAACTTTAAAACTTCCAATTAAATTGGTTTTCTTGTTTTCTAATTCTGCTGTGGTGATTCCGTCTTTAACCCATTTATCGACCTGAACCATGGTAGCGTCTAATCCTTTTTGAAACAAAGTTGGATTGAAAGATGCATTAACCATCCAGTAACCTCCAGTGCTGATATTCCCTCCCGTTCCGGATGAAATACTGTACGTTAATCCATCATTATCACGAACAGTCTGCATCAAACGTCCGGCAAAACCTGCGCCTAATGTATAATTGGCAATATAAAACGGAATATAATCTGCATCAGATCTTTTTAAACCTGTATACTGCCCGATAAATAATTCGGCACTTGGTTTTTCGGCGATGGAAATAACCTCTGTTTTTGATGCTGATTTTACAGCTTCTTCAAACTTCATATTTTCTACTACTCCACCGTTCCAGTTTTTGAATGATTTTTTTAAAGATCCATTTAAATTGGCTCCTTCAGTATCTCCTACAATTACTAAATGCATAGACGCTGGTCCGAAATATTTTTTATGAAAAGCTTTAACCTCATCAAGAGTTGCATTTTTAATATTTGCAATATCATCTTCTACACTTAAGCTGTAATTTGGATTCGCTTTTGGATAAATAGCCTGCAGCAAAGCAATGGTTCCTCTTTCGCCGGGATCATTTAAATTTTGTTGTGTGTTTCCTATAAATTGCTGCTTTAAGTTTTCGAATTCTTTTGCATCAAACAATGGATTTCTTAACTCTTCTGCCAATAACGTAATGACCTGATCTAAATCTTTTTTCAAACATTTAAATCCAATATTAATTTTAAAAGTCGATGCGTTTACATTTAAATTGACACCTAATTTTTGCAGTTTTTCTGAAAATTTAAATTTGTCGTTCAGCGTTGTTCCTTTTGATAACATGGTTGCTGTTAATGACGGGATCGCAGTATTCTTTGTTTCGTTTGCATAATTCCCTAATGAAATACTTGCTGCAACAGTAACAAAATCTTTAGCCGAAGTTTTTACTGAAACAATATCGATTCCTGCTACTTTTTCTCTTTTATAAGCCGAAGGTGTTTTTTCGCTAACAGTTTCTTTTACAAATTCTACAGCGTTATTTATTGGTTCTGATAAAATGTTTTTTACAGGCTCTTCGTGATCTTCTCCGTGGTTGGCATCTCTGTAATAAAATGGCCCGTTTTCAGGCATAAAATTGTTAGCTTGAGCTGTGTCCGGATTTTGTGCACCAGTTTGTTTCGGGATAAAATATCCGGTTGTACTTTGATCATCAACTAAATATTTTTGTGCCACTTTAAGAACATCTGCAGGAGTTACTTTCTTTAATCTGTCAACTCCAGTGATATAATCTGTCCAGTCTCCGGCTGCAATGGCTTCTGTCAATTCTGATGCAATAACTCCTGAACCGTCTCGGGCTAAAATAGTTTGTGCGCTAATTTTTGCCACAACACGATTTACTTCGTCCTGAGTTACGCCCTCTTTTTGAATTTTTGCTACAACTTCACTTATTTTAGCATCAATATCTTCGTGCTTTGAAGTGGCAGGAAAACCAACTCCAATTGTAAAAAGTCCAACTTCTTTAAAGTTTGTGGCATTTGCATAAGCATAAATCCCCAAACCTGTGTCTACAAAAGTTTTGCTTAAAATCGCTGAAGGACCCGAACCTATTATTTCGCCCAAAATATTTAAGGCTGGAAGATCTTCGTGTAAGGCTCCCGGAATTTTATAGGCTTTGTTTACAACGGCCAACTCTCCCTGTTTTTTTAGTACAATTTTACGAGGTCCGTACTGTTGTGGCTCTTCGGTGTAAGGTTGCGGCATTACATTTGGCGCTTTAGTAATTTTACCAAAATACTGCTCGATTAATTCGAATACGTTTTCTTTTTTGAAATCTCCAATAATAGTCAAAGTGGCATTATCAGGCCAATAATAGGTATTATAAAAATTACGCAATACTTCGATTGGTGCTTTTTCGATATCTGATTTCCAGCCAATTGTTGAATGATGATAAGGATGTGCAATATATGCTGAAGCCCAAATTTCTTTATCTAATAAACTATTTGGATTGTTTTCTCCACGTTCAAATTCGTTACGAACTACCGTCATTTCGGCCTCTTTATCTTCTTTCAATAATAAAGAATTTCGCATTCTGTCTGCTTCTATCTGAAGCGCCAATGCAATTTTATCACTTGGCAGGGTTTCGAAGTAATTGGTACGATCGTACCAGGTTGTGGCGTTTAATTGTGCTCCTGTATTTTGAAGTACATCTGTAATCGTGTTTCCATTTTTCTTATTGAAAGCTGGCGTTCCCTTAAACATTAAGTGCTCTAAAAGGTGCGTTGATCCCGTATTTCCTAACACTTCATTTTTAGAACCTACGCGATACACAATTTGTACGGTTGCAACTGGCGAAGCATTATCCTGCAAAAGCAAAACATTCATACCGTTTGGCTGATACAAATACTCTTCGATTCCACCTAATTCCTTTATTTTCTTAAAGTTAACTGATTTATTTTGCGCTGAAACAAGCGTACAGAAAGCTAGTGAGCAATAGCCCAAAAAGATATGTTTTTTCATTTTTTGTGATATTTTTGTTTAGTTTTCAGCCGCAGTTTAAAGTTTGCGCCGAGACTGAGACTGAAAACTGAGACTAGAAGACTTTTTTAAGATTTACTGAAAATTTCTTTTAATTTTGATTGTAGTTCAGCTTCTCTAAGGTTTTTAGCAATGATTTTTCCATCAGGTCCAATTAAGTAATTGGTAGGTACTAATTTTACTCCGTATAAAACGGCAACATCATTTTTCCAGCCTTTTAAATCCGAAACATGCGTCCAGGTTAATCCGTCTTTTTCGATTGCTTTTTCCCAAAGTTTCTTTTTATCATCTAGCGAAACTCCCAACACATCAAATCCTTTATCGTGATATGTTTTGTATGCCAAAACAACATTGGGATTTTCTTTACGACATGGTCCGCACCAGCTTGCCCAGAAATCTACCAAAACATATTTTCCTTTGTAATCCGATAGTTTTACGATTTTTCCGTTTACATCTGTTTGAGAAAAATCTAAAGCTACAGCACCGGGAGCCGTTTTATCATCAAGATCGATGGTCGCTTTTAATTGTTTTCCATAAACTGATTTTTGAATTTCAGGAGATAAAATTCCGTAATATTTTTTTACTTGCTCAGGTGTTCCGTAAGATACAATTCGGTCACTAATTACTAAAGCGGCACCCACTTTATCTTTATTTTTAGTAATATATTTATCTGTAAGATCATCAGCTAAAGTCTGAAGGTCTTTCCATTTTTTATCCATCATGGTTTGCTGTTCCGGTGTTAGTTTTACTTTTCCGTTTTGTTGCAAAGAATCCGATAATTTATAAACAGGTCCGGCAATCGCTTGTATTTTTTTGAATTCATCCTTATAATACGATTGGTAAATATCGTTTTGAGTTGCTCCTGTAATCTTAGCTTTAAAAATAGAGTCTTTTTTAGCTTCAATTTTAATGTCTTCGTTATCTAATAACACTAAGGCGCCATATTCCTGTCCTTTCAATTTTAAGGTATATAATAAAGGCTCATTTACTTTTCCTTCAAATGTAAAGGCTCCCTCTTTTATCTGAGCAGAATCTACAATTTGTTTGTTCCCTTTTTCATCTGTGTTCTCCAAATAAACAGTTCCTTTATCTAATCCCGAAATTGTCCCGTTGATAGTAAAACCTTCCTTTTTTGAGCAGGAAGAGATTGTGGTTATAAGTGCTAAAGCGGCTAAACCTGATTTTAAGATTGTACTTTTCATGTTGTTATTTTTTTTTAGTATTTAGTGCCAGTATCCAGTCGTAGTTTTTAGTCAGTAGTTTACTGATTACTGTCACTGCGACTGTGACTGAGAACTATGATTTTAAAAGTTCTTTCAATTTTTCTTCTAATGCTTCACCTCGTAAATTGTCGCTGATAATTACACCTTTACTATCAACTAAATAGGTCGCCGGAATGGTTATTACATTAAATGCATTACTTACTTTATTGTCATCTAAGAGATTATGCCATGGCATATTTTCCTGTCCTAATGCTTTTTGCCATGCTTTTTGATCTTTATCGATTGAGATACTCAGAATCTCAAAACCTTTATCAGCATAAGCTGTATAAGCTGTTTTTAAGCTCGGAATTTCTTTACGACACGGCGCACACCAGCTTGCCCAAAAATCAATTAGAATGTATTTTTTCCCCGCTATGATATCTTTTACATTAAATCCCTTTCCGTCTTTATCATTCAATGCAAAGTTGGAAACATTTGTTCCTACCAACGATTTAGGATTTACTTCTTTTTCTACCAATTGTCCGTAGTAACTTTTTTTAGCTATTTCTGAGAATTGCGCAAAAACGGGTTTCTGATCTGGTGTCAAATAACTGTATTGCGTCATCATAAAAAACGGTCCCCACCAGGTTGCTTTATGTTTCGAAATCAAATTTTCTGAACTTGACTGTACTTTAGCAAAAAAGGCTTTTTCATCTGCTTCAAATTTTTTCCATTCCGGAGTATTTCCAATAGAATCCATTTGTTTTTTGTTGCCTCCTGTTCTCGCTTTCGAATATAATTTTGAAAGTTCCTCAGTACCTTTATGATAGGCAGCGTAATCGTTATTTAACTCTTCTCTAAAAGCAGTTTCTTTTTTGAAATAATCATTTGCTTTTGATCCTGTAATAACTTCGTTTTTGAAGTTGATTCTTTGGTCTTCTTTTTTTGAAATTTCAGCTTCGGCAGTTACTTTTATTTTAGCATTTTCGACCAAAACCGGAATAAATCCTTTGCTCTTTGCAAATGAAATGTAAAATAAACGTGGTTCTTTTAGTTTTCCTGTAAAAGTAAAATTGCCGTTTTTACTTGTCGTTTCGGCAACTGCAGTTTCTGATGAATGTGTTGCTCCGGGAATTAACTCAATTATGGTTCCGTCTTCCAGACCTTTTATACTTCCTTCAAGGGTATATGATTGCTGAATTGCTTTTTTAGCCTGTGCCTGACTGGTATACGAAACCAGCGACAAACCCAGACATAATCCGAATATTTTGTATTTAATTGTGTTCATTTTTGATTGCTGTTTTAAAAAAAAGCCTCCCTTTCGGAATTTCTACTCAGGAAGCTTTTGAGGTTTTATTTTGCTACATTTTGGGTAATGGTTCCGTTTCCAGGGTTTTTAGTAGCTCCTTGAGGAAATGGCATTGTCCATAAATGAGATGTTGATGATAAGTTGTAGGTTACTCCTGCATCTACTTTTGTAAAACTTACTTTATAAATACCTTCTGCGTTTAAACGACGTGCATCTGCAAAAGGAATTAGTGTTAGGATAAGCTCATTATTTTTAGTTTTAAAAATAGCATTCAAAGCAGTAGTTTTATCTGCAGTTACAATATCCTGATACGAAGCAGGAAGTATACGTGTTTTACGAACTGTGTTTAATACGTTTAGTGCATCGCTTATTTGTCCTGCACGAGCCAGACATTCTGCTTTGATCAAATATACTTCGACAGTGGTAATTCCTCCATAATTAAAATTACCTGATAATATTCTTCTGTAATATGTTTCTGCTCCAATGGTTCTAATTTTCCAGCGGGACAAGAAACGACCATCTCCTGCTTCAAAACGTTGCGCACGTTCTACCGGAATATTATTTTCTGTGGTTAATCCCGCAGTAGAGCCATGACGAAAGGTGTAATTTTCGACATAATTATATCCCATAGGCGATGGTGCCGTAATATTAGGATCCGGATTTTCGATGATTGTTTTGTTGGTATTATAATATCCTACCCAGTCATACAATTTATTATTTTCAGACAAGGCAAGATCTGCATATTTTAAAGCCTCGGTATAATTATTCATTTGCAAATAAACACGTGCATTTAAAGCATAACCTGCTCCTAAATTAGGATGCAAAGCAGTTTGAGAAACTTTGGGCAAATAAGGCAATGCTTCTTTTATATCTGCCAATATAAAATCATACAATTCCTGAATATTTACTTGCTTGCTTGGCGCATTAATATCAGCACTGGTAATTAAAGGAACTGATAATTTTGTAGAAGCTGTAGAGGCTATATAAGTATCTGCGTAGTAATTTACCAGATTATAGTAGCACATAGCGCGCAGAATCTTTGCTTCTGCCCACACAATTCTTTTTTCTTGTTCCGTTGCTTCTGTTGTTCCTAATGCATTGGTAATAATTAAATTGAAAGTCGAAATTCCGGCATAGCTTCTGTAATACATAGCTTCATCTGCCTGATTTAATTGTATACGATCAGCAGTTTCATCCCACATATAATTGGCTTTTACCAAGCGGTCAGCTGATAATCCGGCTATTGTAACAAATCTATCGTTTAACAGGTTTGAAGCGTGCTCAACAAAAACAGATTGGTTAGTATATTCGTCGCGTATAAAAGCTTCAAAATCTGTTAAAGTTGTGGGTACTTTTTTCCCTTTTGGTACATCATCCAAATAACTTTCGCAAGAGGTGAGAGTTAGTCCTAATGCCAATATCAATAGTGTCTTTTTATATATATTTTTCATCTTGTTCTCTTTTTAAATTAGAAATTAATATTTACACCAAAAACTAAACTTGGAGATTGAAACCCATTTAAAAGATATTTTGCATCTCTGCTTTTGGCTACTGTAAAAACATTTTCAGCATTTAGATTAAAGCGCACATCTTGCAATTGTATCCTTTTGATAATATCCCTTGGCATTTGATAAGCTAATGACACATTACTTAATCTTATATTCGAAGCATCAAGAATATTGATATTTGCATAACGATAAATATCACGAGAATCTGAAGTAAAATCAGGATCGTATTCATATACAGCACGAGGAATATTTGTAAAGGCTTCGTCGCCCGGCTGCTGCCAACGGTTTACAATATTTTTGTTTACAGTTGTTATATCTGTTACATAATCACCTAATGCTCCGGAATAGTTATTGTTTAGCATCGGTAAAAATGTATTTCTAATTTTATGACCTAGTTCGTAGATGAAAAGTGCCGAAAGAGAAAAGTTTTTGTAGTTTACCGAGGTATGAAATGATCCGCTGTGTGTAGGTACAGTTGATCCGTAATCTTTTACGGCATTTAGATCAGACGGATTATATTTTACTTTTTCGCCCGCTGCATTATACACCTGAGGTAAGCCTTTCTCATTTAAACCCGCCCATTCATAGCCATAAATAGTATTAAAATCATTTCCAACTCTTGGATAGGCCGATGGATAATCTAATTGCAGATAGTAAACAGGGGCTTCAACTTTTACATAATCGACTTTATTTTTGTTATACGCATATAAAACTGAAGCATCCCATGAAAAAGAAGCAGTTTTTACAATGGTTCCTCTTAAAGTAGTTTCGATACCTTTATTGGTCATTTCTCCGTTATTTATTTTATAAGTAGAAAAACCAAAACCTTCTGTTGGAACTCCGTTACTGTTTGCCAATAAATCTTGTCCTTTTTTGTGGTAAACATCAAAAGTTCCGCTCAATCGATTATTAAAGAATGAAAAATCTAAACCTATATTGGTTGTTGTTGTTTTTTCCCACGATAATTCAGGATTTGGTCTTGAATTAATTCCTCCCTGAAGTCCGCCAACATTGTTATTAGGATTATAATACGCTGTTAAATAAGGAGCTGAATCTTTGGCAACATTTCCTCCAATACCGTATGAACCTCGAAGTTTTAGGACATTGATCCAGTTTACATGAAAAAATGATTCTTTATCAATATTCCATGCCGCACCCGTTGACCAGGTTGGTTTATTTTGATATTTATTATCTGTACCCCAAAGGTTAGAACGATCCCAACGCAAACTTCCTGTTACAGAATATCGCCTGTCATAGGTATATCCTCCTGTTCCGTAAAATGAAACATAACGATTTACCAATTCACGATCTGCTGCAAAATCATTTTGACTCATGTAACCTCCAAAAATAGGACCGTACACTTTAAGCAAATCTACCTGATTTACCGGAGTAAAACTCAACGTTTGTTCGTCCCAGCCATAGCGTGTATTATCAGTATATTCTACTTTTGTATGGCGTATCTCCATACCTGCAATGGCAGTAAAATCATGTACATTATTAATTGTCTTGTCAAAATTTAACTGCTGACGAAAGTTGTAAGCATTCGAAAATTGATTGGTTTCTTTTAAGATATCCCCATAAGGCAAATTAAATACGGCTTTATTATTAGCAATAGTAGCCAGACTGTTTACTGTCGCTCTAACATCATACGATTCTTTTTCTCTTGTAAGGCTTGAACGATCTGCAGCATATTCATATTGAAACATCACATTGTATGTAAATGATTTATTGAATCTTACGTTAAATTTTGCAAAAGTTCTGTTTAAGAAGTTTTTACCTTCATCAATATTTCTTCCAAATTCATCCATTGGCGTAATATCCATGTTATAAAGACCGTAAGTCTGCATAGATGCAAGGGTATTAGTGTTGTATCTTGATGCTGCTGTCGAAGTAAAGTTAGAACCATCATCGTTGACTAATTGATTGTACATTTGATATTTAAACTTTGGATCAAACGGATTGTAAGCTTGTGTATTGCTTTTACTGTAATTAGTGTAAGTACCCAAATCTAAAGTTAACCAGCTCGTAATTTCGGTTGAATTTTTTAAGTTAATACCAACTGATTCATTATCAGAATAACGATCTTCAAATTTATTTCCTTTATACGTCAATGAGGCATTAAAGCTGTTTGATTCTGTTGCTTTTCCTAAACTTACATTGTGCTGAATAAAGTACTGATCACGTTTTGCATATCTCGCAACGTCATCATAATATTTATAACCTTGCGCACCTAGTCCGTTTAGGCGATTATTCATTTCTGTTTGCGAAATATTTCCCGCATAACCATTTAGCAACGTTTGCATACCCTGGCTGGTGAAAACGGCATTTTGCAATAATGATTTTGCATAAGTACTGGCATTAGCGCCCTGCAAATTAGGATTTCCTGCTGCCCATCCTTTTTCTAAATCAATAATATCTCCTGAGTCAGTAAGATTACCAGTGTAATTTCTATAAGGCGTAACGGTTAAATTACTTGAGAACGAAATATTTGTTCTTCCTGCCTTAGCTTTTTTAGTGGTAATAACCACTACGCCATTAGCTGCGCGTGCACCATAAATAGAGGATGCAGCCGCATCTTTAAGAACCGTAATAGTTTCAATATCTTCTAAATTTAAATTAGGTAAATTTTCCTCCAGACTATAATATTGATTGAATTTTGTGCTCTCTATCGGGAAACCATCAATCACGTACAAAGGTGTTGTTAAACCATTCATAGAAGTATTTCCACGAATTTTTCCGTTTTGATATCCTACAATACGTCCTTCCAGAATTGAATTTAAACTACCTAAACGCTGTTCCTGAAAATCTTTGGCTTTCAGGTTCGAGAATGATCCTGTAGATTTTTCAGCCGAAATATTTTGATATCCCGTAGTTAATACTATTTCGCCTAATTCAAGTGTTTCTTCTTTAAGCACCACATTAATAACGGCTCTACCGGCTACTTTTATTTCCTGTCGTACATACCCCAAATAAGCAAAAGCTAAAGTTGTTTCGCTCCCAACGGTAATAATTTGATAATCACCATTAAAATCTGTCTGAACTCCATTTCCCGAGCCATTATCAGAAATTGCTGCTCCTACTAGAGGAATTCCTTTTTCATCGGTTACTTTTCCTTTTACAATAAAATCTGCAACTGGTTTTTCAGGAACAGCCTTTACAGCTTCTGATGTTTTTTTAGGTGTTAGAATAATATGAGATCCTGAAATTTTATAATCAGTTCCCGTATTTTTAAAGATCGTATTTAGAATCGTTTCTATAGAAACATCATTCAGCCTAACGTCTATTTTTCGATCTAAATCTACCGATCTTACATTATAAACAAATCTATAATCTGTAGTATATTCCAGTTTCTCAATGACTTTTCCAACGGTCATATCACTGGCATTCAATGACATTTTTGCTTTCTGAGAATACGAAACTCCCGCCTGCATAACTGTCAGTGTGGTAAATAAAAATAGTGTGGTCAATTTCATCTTCAAATCAAATTTCAAAAAAGGCCTGTCGAACCTGATTTTGTTCAATACTTTTTTCATACTTTTAAATGTTTTTAATTGTGGTTGGTTAGTGTACTGATCGCATTTTATTCTACCGGAAAATGTTGGCGCATTTTCCGGTTTTTTTTCTAAATAACGATCCTTGTTTTCTGGATGTTTTGTTACATAGGCGTTTTTTATTTTAGATTCTGGATTTTAGATTTTTTTTGTCTATTCTATTCTCTTGCTTCTTTATTCTATTCTCTTTATTCTATTCTCTTTATTCTATTCTCTTTATTCTATTCTCTTTATTCTATTCTCTTTATTCTATTCTCTTTATTCTATTCTCTTTACTTAATTGTAATCTGATCTTCATTTATCTTATAATCAATGGCATAACTATCACTAAAATATTTCAAAACGACCTCGATAGGCTCATTGTCAAAACGGGCATTGAAGATTTCTTTGCCCAATATTTTATTTTTATTAATAACAGTGACATTGTAACGACGTTCCAGTGTTTTTATAATGGCATCAAAAGAGGCATTTTTAAATACTAAACTTCCTGTTACCCAAGCTGTATAATAATCTGTATTTACAGATTCCGTTACTATTTTTTGCTGTCCTCTTATATTTGAACCTTTTAAACCCGGAGTTAGGTAAACCTGATTCTCTGCTGTTTTTTTATCTTTATAAAGCGAAACTTTTCCCTCAACCAAAACAACATTTGTACTTTCATCTTCTATGTACGAGTTCACATTAAACTTAGTTCCCAGAACTTCTACATTAACTTCTTGTGCATTTACTGTAAACGGATGTGCTTTATCTTTTGAAACTTCAAAAAAAGCTTCTCCCGTTAGATATACCTGACGGCTTTGATTTTTTGCGAACTGAACCGGATATCGTAATGATGTTCCTGCATTTAAATACACAATTGTACCATCTGATAATTGAACTTCAAACTTTTTACCGTACGGAATTTTCAAAGTATTATAAATCGTTTTTTCGTGTGAATTGGTATTGAAATAAACCAATCTGTTTTTCTCCTGTTTTCCAATTACTTTTCCGTCTTTGTCTGTTACATCTCGTGTTTCAGAAATATTTATTGTTTCTGCCGATTCATTGCCTGACTGTAAAACAATATCGTCCTCTCTGGGAACAATGACATTTTCTTTAGCATGAAATAAATTTGAATTTTGATAGAAGTAAAATCCTCCCAAGATCAAAATCAAAATTGCCGCATATTTGTAATAAGACGAAAATCTTCTTTTTTGAAAAACGTTATTTTCTTTTTGGATTCTTTCTGTTAATTGTTTTTTTACTTCGGTTGAATCAAAAGTGTACATTGCAGTATCAATTGCATAATTGGTTTTTACAAAATCCTTAAATACAATTTGATTCTTCTCTTCTTTAAGCCACTCCGTCAAGGTCTCAATTTCTTCCTTACTTGCCTGATTTGTGATAAACTTAACAATTAATCGCTCTGACTTTTTCACTGTCATTTTACTTGTTTTTAATATTATTACGAAGCTAAAAAACAAAACCCTAACAATTTGATAAAGTTTTTTTCATTTTGATGATTTTTTTATTTTTCATAATTCTCTATCCCTAACAAACTATATTAATTTCATAGAATTAATGCAGTAAATGTTTTTATCTTTGCCTTTTTTCCTCTTTTTATTTGTAATAATTTTCAAATAGAAAATGATAAAAAAGCTGAATTTGCCGAAATAAAGCGTGCATTTCGGCCTTAAAAACTATTAATTTATATATTTGTTTCTATGAAGATCGATAATTATGATAATAATGCCACATTAATTGAATCTCTTAGTAAAGGAGATGAAGGCGCATATAACTATCTTATCGATACTTATCATCATCAACTTTGTGTATATGCCAATAGTCTGGTAAAAAATATTTACAGCGCCGAGGATATCGTGCAAAATGTTTTTATTAAAGTTTGGGAACAGCGCACGAGATTAAAACCAGATCATGCTTTAAAAAGTTTTCTTTACAAATTAGTTTATAACGAATTCATTGATTTGTATCGAAAAAATCAATCTCTGTTTTCATTAGAAAAATCATATTACGATGCTTTAAATTCAGTTATTCAGGAAGATGATTCTGAGTCATTTCAGCGTGTTTTGAATGTGGTTAACAGAGAAATTCAAAACCTGCCGCCAAAATGCAAAGAGGTTTTTATATTAAGTAAAAAAGAAGGTTTAACCAATATAGAAATTGCCGAACATCTTGATGTTTCTATAAAAACGGTCGAAGCCCAGATTACAAAAGCATTCTCGATTCTGCGATCTTCATTAGAAGAAAAAATAAAAAGTGTTTTGTTTTTATTATTTGGAAAAAGAAAAAAACTAAAATTAAACTAAAAAAGGATACTCTAACGAACATCCTTTCTTTGTTATTTATACTTTTAATTAGTGGCGTATTTTTTAAACACATAGAAACATAGATCTTTTAACTTAAAAAGGCGTTTCACTACGTATTAATTCAAATAGTGATGTGCAGAAAACATCTTTATTCTTTCATCTATTCTCTTTGTTCTTTCATCTATTCTCTTTGTTCTTTCATCTAAAACTCCAAAACCGGCTTTTTCATATCATGATACAAAAGAACTTTCCAGTTTTGTTCTCTGGCTTCCTGTTCCCATTTTTTTCGGGATTCCATGGCACGTTTACCATCATAATCTGTTTTGTAGGCTACGTGCATTTTTAGATACGCTTCTTGTGGCAAATCATCTGCTCCGTAAAAGGTGATCTCGTTATTTTCCTTAATCCAGAAAACCTGGTGAAATGGCGAATGTCCTCCGGAAACTTCATAGAAAATCTCATTTGTTATTTCCCCTTTGTCATCCTCCAGAAACTCAACATTAGGAAACGTTTTAAATTGATGGAGTAAATTAAGATTATAAGAAGGATGTTGTTGTGTTAAAGCAAAATCAAGTTCTCTTTCCTGCATATAAATTGTTGCATTTGGAAAATTCTGAATAAAGTTTTCTCCTTCAAAAACGCCAATTCCCTCGATATGATCTTTATGAAAATGCGAAATCAGGATTTTTGTAATTTGTTCCGGCGCTATATCATGACTTTGCAGCAAATGATGAAGAAAAGGTTTTCCGTTTTTGTTAATTCCTAAACCCAAATCTAATATTATATAATCATTTTGCGTAATAATCAAAAAAGGCTGAATGGCCATTTTAAGTCCCGAATCTAAAGGAAATTCATTGATGAGTTTGAATTCTTTCTCACTGTTAACAACATAATTTCCTTCCTGCAGTGGTATTATTATCATTTTAGTTCTTCATTATTTTTACAAAGGTCTAAAGAATTTCTATATTTGTAAAACGTTATTTTTCGATAGCATCAATCGATAAAACCGATTTGAAACATGGAACTCAGACAACTTAAATATTTCCTTAAAGCCAAAGAATTACTCAACTTTACTGAGGCTGCAAATGCTTTAAACATTAGCCAAAGTACTTTATCGCAACAGATTAAACAGCTTGAAGATGAATTGCAAATTCCGCTTTTTAACCGAATAGGAAAACGAATTAAACTAACCGAAGCAGGAGAATTATTTTCGATTTATGCCTTGCAAAGTACCAACAAGGCTACAGAAGGTTTACAATTATTGCAGGATTTGAACAATCTTGATACCGGTAAAATTGCAATTGGTGTTACGTATGCACTGCGCGATATATTGACTCAAAGCGTAATTGAATTTGCAAATCAATATCCTGAAATAGAATTTAAAATTGTTTTTGGAACTTCTAAGGAATTGTTAGAAAAACTCAATCATTTTGAACTGGACGTCATTCTGACTTTCGAAGAAATTATCACCGAAAATCATTTTAATTACCAGATCCTTTTTACATCGCCTATGACTCTGGTAACTTCGACAGATTCTAATTTGAAAAATAAAAAATCGATTTCATTAAAAGAGATAAGCAAATTATCTCTTGCTCTTCCTTCAAAAGGATACAGCACGACACAATTTATTAGTGAAGCTTTTGATAAAAATAACCTGCATCCAAAAGTTACTATCGAAATAAATGATATCCCAACCTTATTAGAGCTTGTAAAAAGTGGAAATTGGTATACTATTCTTACCCAAACCACCATTAAAAATGAAAAAGGAATTTCGTGTATTCCCATAGAAGGAAAAAACATGACGAGAAACGCCATGATTATTTCGATAAAAGAAGTATATGAAAAGAAAGCGGTAAAGGTGTTTTTAGCTATTTTGAAGTCGCTGGTTTAAAAATTCTTTTTAAATCAAGAATTTCAAAAATCATTTTTATCTCCAAAACCATTAGTTACATATTTTCGTATATTTTATAAAATAAAGCTCTTAAAGCTTGTAAAATAGAAGCTTTAAAAGAATTTCGTACTCAAAATAGTACGTTTCGTTGATTTATAAAATGATTGATGTATTTTTACAAAATAAACAAATTTTGTAGTAAATAATTAACAAAATAACATTTCGACTAAATATTTTTAGTACTAATAGCGCATATATTCAAAAAAGTAATAATATTGTCCAAGTTAACAAATTATTATCTCAATGTCTCTAAATTCTAATTCTGACCAAAGCAAACTCCTTTACGAGTTATCGCAAGGGAATGAACTGGCGTTTACAAAACTGTATAATGAATACAAAAATGTTGTTTTTTCTACTGCTTTAAAAATAACAAAATCCAGAATCTTAGCCGAAGAAGTGGTTCAGGATGTCTTTTTGAAAATCTGGCAAAACCACGAAAATCTGGCTGAAATTACCAATATCGAAAACTATCTTTTTATTATTTCCCGAAATCATATTTTTGACATGATCAAGAAAATTGCGAGAGATACCTCTTTAGTTGTCGATTCCAATTACAAAAGTACATCGACAAATGATACTGAAGATACTATAAAAGACAATCAATACAATATTATCTTAAATCAAATAGTTGATCAGCTTCCGCCACAGCAGCAAAAAATCTACAAAATGGCAAAATGGGATGGTTTAAGTCATCAGAAAATTGGTGAGGATTTGGGCATCTCAACAGAAACAGTAAAAAAACATATGGCTCAGGCGCTGAAATTTGTTCGTACAAAAATTTCGCCTTACGTGAATATGTTCATGACATTGTTTTTATTTTTTAAAATGTAAACTTTCGGCCACAGCTAAAAACGCTCTTTTATATTATTTTACATTTTTTTTACATTTTTTTCACTTTCGACTACTCCTTCCCTATTTTTCAATCGTCTTTATAATAAAGATCATTACTTAACATAGATTTATCTTCTATTTTAACAAGATCCTTGCATTAAAACAAAAACAAAAAACACCCAGGTTTTACTATTATAAACGATTATTAACTCACAATCAAAACGCAAATGCAACAAAAAGTATTTGAAGAATTATTCGAAAACTACCTGCTGAATAATTTATCTGAGGCAGACCAACAAAAGCTGATGGAGATTATCCAGTCAGGTGCGCATGATAATTTTATAAAAGAGAAGATTCAATCCATGATGAAGGAAAATCAGAATGTTGAAATTCTGGATAAACAAAAAAGTGATGATATCCTGAATTTTATTCTTTCTCAATCATCAGCTCCTAAAGTTATTTCGATTCATGATAATAAAAGATCTTATAGAAAAATTGGAAGAGCGCTGGTTGCCATTGCCGCAGCGATCACCATTTTATTTGCTTTAAGAACTGCTTTTGTTTATGAAAATGTACCTAATGCCATAAAAACAAAAGAAGAAAATATAGAGAAAGTAAGTTCGGTTTTGGCATTTAACGGAAAACAGCTTATTCGTTTACCAGACGGAAGTACGATTATCCTAAACGATAAAAGCAGTATTACGTACGACCAAAATGATTTTGACAAAGAAACCAGAGAAGTTACTTTATCCGGAGAGGCTTATTTTGATATAAAAAGAAATGAAAAAAAACCATTTATCGTGCATACTGGCAAAGTAAGTACAAAAGTTTTAGGAACTGCCTTTAACATCAATGCTTACGACACATCTGACAATATCGAGGTTACGGTTGAACGTGGAAAGGTACAAGTGGGAGATGTTAAAAAAACTTACGGTATCATCACGCCTAACCAGCAAATAAAGGTGAACAAAAACACTTTGGACTTCGAGCAAAATAATATTAAAATCGAAACTGCAATCGCATGGAAAAGTAATTACCTGATTCTGGATGATATCAATATGGAAGAGGCTGTTGCGCTAATTTCTCAAAAATATAAAGTCTCGATTGTATTAGAAAATGAAAATATTAAAAAATGCAGAATTACTGCCAGTTTCTTAAACGAAGAAGATTTAGATCATGTACTAAAAGTAGTATGCAGTGTAATCGAAACCACATATCATTATAATCAAAATAACGCCATTGTCCTGGAAGGGAAAGGCTGCGAATAGCACCAATAACGGAGTATTAACCTTTAAAAAAACGATATAAAAACTAGCTAAAACCAAAATAAAAAGCCATCTAGCTCCTACACCAGATGGCCGCGATTCTTAATAATTAATTCCAGTAACCATTAAAAAACATGCAAATTTATGAAATTACGCTGTAAAACAACCATGTTTGACAGGGAAAAGACATCTACGTCTTTTTTTAACCTGTCAAAAAAAACCATTATGATCATGCGAATCAGTTTATTCCACATTTTCTTACTGACCTGCGGCACGCACATGGTCTTTGCCAATGAAATGAGCGGTCAGAATCTGGAAGCGATATCTGTTGATATTGAACTTCATAATCAGGATATTAAAACCCTTTTTAAAACGATTGAAAATAAGACAGGATTACTATTTGCTTACCAGCCACAGATCATAAAAGATTTCCCTAAAGTAAGTACTCCAAAAGGACGCCGCAGTGTAAGCGATATTTTGAATAGTGTACTTCAGGGCAGCAATTTGGTCTACAAACAAGTAGATAAAAATGTAGTCATTTATAAAAAAGAAAAGTCTAAAACTGAAGCCGTAACAGAAACAAGTGTTGCTAAAAAAGAAAATTCAGATGATGCTGATTATATGCTATCAGGAAAAATTCTTGATGAAAATGGTCAGCCGCTACCTGGTGTCACTATATCGCTTTTAGGCGGAAACAGACAAGGTGTTTCTGATTTCGACGGACAATTTTATGTTCAGCTTCCATCAGGAAAACATACCCTTAGAATATCTTATTTAGGGTATAAAACACAGGATATTACGGTTGAAAACCAAGTATCTGTCACGATCAAAATGCAGCCCGATTTGGCTAAATTAGATGAAATTGTAATAATTGGTTACGGTACCACAACCAAAAGAACTTCCACAGGATCTGTAGTGAAAATTACAGCAGAAGATATCGAAAAACAACCGGTAACCAATATTTTACAAACACTGCAAGGAAGAACTCCCGGTGTTTTTGTAACTCAGACATCCGGTTATGCAGGATCTGACATGAATATCAGTATTCGTGGAAGAAATTTTATTGCCGGAAACAATTTACCTCTTTATATTGTTGATGGGGTTCCTTATATTGGAGATGACATTAAAGAACAGGTTCAGGATCAAAATGTTATTAGAGGTGCTCAAAAATCGACCAGTCCTCTTAATATCATCAACCCAAATGATATAGAAAGTATCGAGATCTTAAAAGATGCAGATGCTACGGCAATTTACGGTTCAAGGGGAGCGAATGGTGTTGTGTTAATCACGACCAAAAAAGGAAAATCGGGAAAAACAGAATTTACTGTAACTACCAATTCAGGAGTTTCTGAAGTAGCCCATATGGCAAAAACATTAGGCACGCCAGCGTATTTAAACATGCTGCAAACGGCATTAACCAATAATGGTGATGTTGCTGATGTTGATAGCAACGGTATCGCTATTACAGATTGGGACCCGAATGCACAAACGAACTGGCAGAAAAAATTAATAGGCGGAACAGCTAATTTCAATAATTATTCTGCGTCATTAAGAGGCGGTAATGACACCACAAATTTTCTTTTAAGTGGTACTTATCACAAAGAAACTACTGTTGTACCGGGAGATTTTAGCTATGACAAATTTTCTACCAACTTTAATATCAATCACAGTACACTGGATAATAAATTAAAAGTAGGAGCTTCTGTAATTTTTGCAACAGACAACAATAAATTGCCCTTTTTTGATATTACAACTTATGCAGTAGGCACTGCTCCTAACCGTCCGTTGTACAATGCAGATGGCAGCTATTACTGGTCTCCGGATTATTTTAGCGATATTAATCCGCTTGCTGCTTTAGAGAAAAGAGTTGATGATAAAGGAACGAACTTAATTACAAGTTTAAGCCTTCAGTATGAGATTGCAAAAGGATTTCT
>Ga0247809_1000344_pt1 | contig 22697 bp, 22 predicted proteins | sample UWRJL104311B1_FD_180951 | JGI IMG/M metagenome (GOLD analysis project Ga0247809, IMG submission 180951) | Plant litter microbial communities from Arlington Agricultural Research Station in Wisconsin, United States - UWRJ-L104-311B-1 | ecosystem: Environmental > Terrestrial > Plant litter >...
CGAGTACGACGACGGCGAGCGCGGCGGCGGCGGGCAGCGACGCCAACAGCCAGGTGGTGGCGGGGTCGAGGGCGAGCGGCACGAGAGCGACCGCGGCCGTCGCGGCGACACCGGCGACGAAGCTCCACGCTGCGGGATAGGCCACCCGCGCGGTCACGACGGAGAACGCGGCGAGCGCGAGCAGCACGAGGGGACCGCCGAAGGGTTCGACCCCGTCGGTAGCGGCGAAGAGTTCGAAGGCCCGCCCGGCCGCGGCGCAGAAGGCCGCACCCTGCGCCACTGTCAGCGCCACGCGCAGCGTCGGCACGGCGGCGGCGAGCCGGGCACCGACGCGGGGGAGCAGCCAGAGCGAGCCGATCGCCACCGCGATCACACCGAGATGCCCGAGCAGGATGCCCCAGCGGTCCCCGGTGGCGTATCCGAACAGCGCCGGCACCGCGAGCACTGCGAGCGCGGCCCCGAGCGCCCAGACGAGCACGCCCGAAACGCGGGCGAGCACCGCGAGCACGACCGAGGCGACGAGCAGTGCGGAGGCCGCGAGCACGAGCGGGGGAGCCCAGGCCGCGCTCGAGAACGCCCACACGTCGAGCAGCACGAAGACCAGGCCGAGCGAGCCGATGGTCTCGGCCGAGACGCGCAGGCCGCGGCGCGCGAGCAGCCACGCCGCGGCGAGGAACACGGCGGTGACGGTGCCGATGATGGAGGTGCGCGTACCGAAGTCGGTGAGCTCGGGGTTGAGGAAGGTGAAGACGAGGGCGGCGACCGCGACGAGGCCGGCGCCGGCGATCGCGAGCACGGTCTGCTGGCTGATCTGCGGGCCGGAAGCGGCGGTCGTGGGCGGAGCGGCCGGTGCGGCGGTCGGGCGCGCCGACACAGCCGAGGTCGGCGCGACAGCACTCGCCGTGGCGCCGACGGGGAGCGGGGCCGGCGCGGCGGCCGACAGCGTCGGCAGGGCGTCGGCGAGCGACCGCCACCGGGCGATCGAGCCGGCCAGCTCGTCGGCCTCGTCCCACAGTTCGAGGGCGGCGGTGGAGGAGAGGTCGGCGCGGCAGACGTCGCACTCGCCCTCGCGCACGAGCACCGCACGGCATCGCGGGCACGCAGTGCCGTCGCGCAGGGTTCGGATCGCGGTGTCGCTCCAGGAAGTGCTCATGAGCCGATCCTACGAGCGCCTTCGACGATCCCTCACCGAACCGAGCAGAGATCATCCGCTTGATGTACACCGCATCGGCCGTGCGGTGCGCACGCGTCGGCGAGGTTAGGTACTCCCTCCGATGTAGCCGCAGATCACCTGAACGGACGACGACATCGCGCGCGGCAGGGGCGAGAGTGGAAACCCCGGCATTCTTGAAAGAGGTACAGCATGAGTTCAGCGACGACCGGCGTGATCGACCTCCCCGACATCGGCGCCGGCGGTCGCCGCAACCGCGTGCTCGTCGTCGACGAGGAGGTGGCACTCACCAACCTCCTCGACCTCGCGCTCACCTTCGAGGGGTGGGAGGTCGAGACGCTCGCGACGGGATCCGACGCCGTCGACGTGGCGCACCGGTTCGCGCCCGATGCGATCCTGCTCGACATGGGCCTGCCCGACATCAACGGGATCGAGGTCGTCGCCCGGCTGCGCGACAGCGGCGTGACCGTGCCGGTGATCTTCCTCACCGGACGCTCGTCGCTCGAAGACCGGCTCGCCGCCTTCAGTGCCGGCGGCGACGACTACATGACCAAGCCGTTCGGCCTCGAGGAGGTCACCACGCGCCTGCGGGCCGTGTTCCGCCGCGGCGGCCTCGCTCCCACGAGTCGCGTGTTCGCCGACGTCGTGCTCGACACCGGTACGCACCAGGTCTGGCGGGGCGGCGAGCCGATCCTGCTGTCGAGCCTCGAGGTCGAGCTGCTGCGCGTGCTCATCGACCGGGGCGGCGACCCCGTCGACGGCACGGGCATCGTGCGCAGTTTGGGCTTCTCCGGACACTCGGTGGTCGACTCGGCGGCGGCCCGTGCGGTCGAGAGCCTCAAGGCCAAGCTGAACGCGGATGCCACCCCCGTCGTCCACGTCGAAGGCGGCCGTGCGTGGTTAGCCGACAGCACGCCCAAAAGCTAGGCCGAGCGCCGATTTCCCCTCGCTGCGAGGCTGGGTAGATGACATCAGATATCTACACCCCCAGAAATCCGATCGACCTCTACCCCGGCCCGCCGTTCACACCCCAGCAGCAGTCGGGCACGGGCGAAGCGCCCGAGATGGACCCCAAGCCCGACCACGGCGAAGAGAGCTACGTGGGCCACGGCCGCCTCGCCGGCCGCAAGGCGCTCGTCACCGGTGCCGACTCCGGCATCGGCCGTGCCGTCGCCATCGCCTTCGCGCGCGAGGGAGCGGATGTCGCGCTCAGCTACCTCGACGAGGAACAGCCCGAGGGCGACAGCACCGCGTCGTACGTCGAGAAGGCCGGCCAGAAGGCCGTACAGCTTCCCGGCGACCTGTCCGACGAGGCCACGAGCATCCGCGTCGTCGACGAGGCCGCGGCCCAGCTCGGCGGACTCGACATCCTCGTGATGGTCGCCGGCGAGATGCCGACCGTCGACAGCATCGACGACTTCGACACCGACACCTTCGACCACCTGCTGCGCCTCAACATCCACAACATGTTCTGGATGACGAAGGCGGCGCGCAAGCACCTCGAGCCCGGCGCCTCCATCATCACGACGTCGTCGGTGCAGGGCTTCCACCCGTCGCCCGCACTCGTCGAGTACGCCGTAACCAAGGCCGGCATCCTCAACTTCACGCGCGGCATGGCGCAGCAGCTCGCCCAGGACGGCATCCGCGTCAACGGCGTCGCTCCCGGCCCGTTCTGGACCCCGCTGCAGCCCAGCTCGGTGCCGAACGAGAAGATCGAGGTCTTCGGCGAGGAGACCCCGTACGGGCGTCCCGGCCAGCCGGCAGAGATCGCGTCGACGTACGTGTACCTCGCGTCGCAGGAGGCCAGCTACACGAGCGGCGAGACGATCGTCGTGAGTGGCGGAGAGCCGCTGCACTAGGGCCAAACGTGCGTTGAGCCTGTCGAGACCTCCCTCGCGGGGTTTCGACAGGCTCAACCTGCTCAACGTGGTTTCGACAGGCTCAACCTCGTTTACGTGGATTGAGCCTGTCGAAATCTCGGATTCGGGAGTCAGCGGAATGCACGGCTGACCGCGCCTCCCGTCTGGGACAGGGCGATCCACACCATGAACCTCTGAATGGGACGCAGCGGAAAAGCGACGAGCGTCCGCCAACCGGGGCGTCGTGCCCATGATCTGGTGATCACGACTTGGGTACCGCCAATCGTGTCCACCAGAGCGAACTCCGTCAGGATCGCGCTGCTCTGGGGAGCATCGGGGTAGGCGAAGCTCCACGCGATCGTCTCCGGTCTGTGCGCCGTGACGAGTTCGATGCTGCGGCGGTGGAACGCGGGCTTCACGTTCACCGGCTTCCCATCCGGACGACGTGCGCGAGCGAGGCCGTGCCAGACCGTGCCGGGCGTGGGGTCCCGCACTTCGTGATCGATCGTGCCGACACTCATCTCCCAGTCGGGGATGCGCGCCGGATCCGCGAGGAACTGCCACACTGAGTCGATCGGTGCTGGAACGAAGGTCTCGATCGACCCGGACGCCTGTCCCTCCACCTGTGGGGGCCGCGTCGCAGTTCTTTCGGCTGGCACGTCGAACTGGTCGAGGTGGTCGCGCACGGCCTGGGGAGTCGTGCCTAGGCGGTCGAGTATGTCGGCGATCAGCCCGCTGGGCTCGGAGACGAGTTCTCGGAGCACTGCGGCGGCGTCGCCGTTCTTGTCTTTGTCAACGGACCGCGCAATGACGTCGTAAGCACGCTTGCTCCAGTCGTATCCGTCCGTCTCGTGGAACACGATTCGTCCGGCCTCAGGGAATGACGCCTCGATGCCGAGTGACGCCAGCTGGGCCGCATGTGTTTCCCCGACGGCGCGGCGGGCGCCGTCGAGGTCGATACCCATGCTGCGCAGCGAGCCTCCGGCGGGCTGATCGCTGATGACGAGGGCGAGGAACAGGTGCTCGAGGTCCGCCAAGCGGAGCCCCGCGCGGGATGTTTCCTCCATGGCGGCCAGGGAAAGAGATTGACTGGTGTGAGCGGCGCGAACGAACTTGCTCATGCGTTCCTCCTGAGGATCGGGATCGTGGGGTCGACTCGTTTGGAGTGCTTCTTATGGACGGCTTGCCGCGACACCCCGAGAGCGTCGGCGATGTCCTGCCATCTCATCCCCGCCCGTAGCGCAGCCTCGACCTGCCGAAGCTCCAACGTGTCCGCCAGGACGCGCAACGTCGCCACAGCCCGCAACCCTGCTTTCGGATCGCTGGTGTCGGCAGCTACTGACGCGATCTGTGAAGACTCCATGTCGTCAACCTACGTTGCTAAGTATCGGCTTGTCAACGTGGGTTGCACTCGTCGTCCTGCGCCACACGCTTAACGCAGATCGAGCCTGTCGAAACGGCCCTCGCGGGGTTTCGACAGGCTCAACCCGCTTGACGTGGATTGAGCCTGTCGAAATCTCTCACCGCTCGACGCGGTTTCGACAGGCTCAACCCGCGTGACGGCTCAACCCGCGTAAAGGGGTCAGATCGTGGCAACCGACCCCGAGTCGACGCGGTAGTTCGAGCCGTTCACGAAGCTCGCGAGGTCGCTGCACAGGAACGCGATCACGTTGGCGACCTCGGTCGGCTCGCCGCGGCGCTTCAGCTCCATGTACGGACGCTCCTCGTCGAGGAAGCTCTCGATCGCGTCATCCACGCTCGTACCGAGCTGGTCGGCCCGCTTCTCCATCATCGCGTCGGTCATCGGGGTGTGGATGAACGCGGGGGAGACGGCGTTCACGAGCAGTCCCTCCTTCGCGTAGCTGCGGGACAGGCCCTTCGACAGGGCGAGCACGCCGGCCTTCGCGGCGCAGTAGGGGATCTCGTCGTCGTACGGCTGCACGGCATCTTCGGAGGCGAGAAACACGATGCGGCCCCAGCCGCCCTTACGCAGCGCGGGGAGGAACGCGCTCACGAGCCGCACCGGGCCCATGAGGTCGACCTCGATGGTGTTCGTCCAGCCCTCGTCGTCGATCTCGTGGAAGAGCCCCTGCGCGCCCGTGATGCCCGCCGACTGCACGAGGATGTCGATGTCGCCAACGGCCTCCCGCACGTCGCGTTCGAGGGCGGCGATCGACTCGACGCTCGTGACGTCGGCCGCGAACGCGAACAGCGTGCCCTCGGCCGCGTCGAGCTTCGTGGCGGCCTCGTCGAGCGAGTCCTGGTCTTTGTCGGAGATTACGACGGTCGCGCCTTCCGCGAGAAGGATGCGGGCGGTCTCCCAGCCGATTCCCGAGTCGGCGCCGGTGATGAGTGCTTTCTTGCCTGTGATTTTGAGGTCCATCGTCCCACCGTAGGTTTGCCCCGCGACATCCGAGCGGCCTTGACAAGGCCTTGCCTCCTGCCTAGCTCGCGTGGTGGTCTGGGGTCATGCCCCACGAACCCGCCGTCTTCCGCCGCGCCCACGCCATCCTCGGAGAGAGCCTGGTGGTGGATGCCGCGGCCGACGTCCCCGCCCTCTACTGGTGCGACATCACCGCGGGTCTCATCCACCGCAGTCCGTTCGACGGTGCGGCAGACGGCGGCGACGACACCGTGGTCGCCCTCCCCGCGCCGGTGGCGTCGTTCCACCTCGCGGTCGTGGCGGGCGAGCCGGGTTTCGTCGTCTCGCTCGGCGACCGGGTGGTGCTGGCCGACCGCGACGGCGGCATCCTGCGCGAACTCGCGGCCGTCGACCACGCGCACGCGGGGCTGCGGCTCAACGAGGGCAAGGTCGACCCGGCCGGCCGCTGGGTCACCGGGTCGATGGACCTCACCCGCGGCGAGCCCGACGGCGCGTTCTACTCGATGGGGCCGGACGGTCGGGTGCGGGTCATCGCGGGCGGGCTCGGCACCTCGAACGGCCTCGAGTGGTCGCACGACGGCACCCGGGTCTACTTCACCGACACCGCCGCCACCTCCATCTACACCGGCACGTACTCGGCCGACGGCGACGTCGACGACGTCGAGGTCTTCCACCACGGCGACATGAACGACGGTCTTACGATGGACGCCGATGGCTGGCTGTGGAGCGCGCTCTACGGCGACGGCGTCGTGGTGCGCTACGACCCCGACGGGGTGGAGCGGGAACGCCATGAGTTCCCCGCGCCGAACCTCACCTCGGTGGCCTTCGGCGGGTCGACCCTCTACGTGACGAGCGCACGGGAGAACCTCACCGAGCAGCAGCTGCAGCAGCATCCGCTGTCCGGCTCGGTCTTCTCACTCGAGACGGAGACGACCGGCCGGCCGGCGCGGGTGTTCGTCAGCGCGTGAGTTCCTCGATCGTGATCGCGGTGTTCACGAGCGCGAGGTGGCTGAGGCCCTGCGGGAAGTTGCCGAGGAACGCCATCGAGTCGGGGTCGATCATCTCCGAGTAGAGGCCGACGTCGTTCGCGAGGCCGACCAGCTCGTCCATGAGGGCGATCGCGTCGTCGTGCCTGCCGATGCAGGCGAGCGCGGAGGCCATCCAGAAGGCGCAGGAGACGAACGTCGCCTCCTCGGACTGCACGCCGCTGTAGCGGTACATGAGCGGGCCGCGGCCCAGCTCGGCGGCGAGGGCGTCGATCGTGCGGGCCATGCGCGGCCCGCGCTCGAAGCCGCTCGGGGCGTGCAGCAGCACCGAGGCGTCGAGGTCGTCGCTGCCTGCGAAGAACACGTACGCCTGGCGCTCTTCCGACCAGCAGTTCTCCTCGACCCATTCCTTGATCGCGTCGCGCTCCGCGGCCCAGCGGGCGCCGTTGCCGGGGATCTGGCCGAGTTCGACGAGGCGTACGGCGTTGTCGAGCGCGCTCCAGCAGCCCATTTTCGAGGACGTGTAGTGCTGCTGGTCGGGCAGCTCCCACATGCCGTGGTCTTTGCGGTGCCAGTAATCGCAGGTCTTGTCGGCCACGTTGGCGAGCAGCCGGCCGGTTTCCGCGTCGAGGATGTTGCCTGCCTCGACGTAGCGGCGCATGACGTCGAACAGGTCGCCGTAGACGCCGAGTTGCAGCTGCCCGCCGGCCGGGTTGCCGGTGACGACCGGCTGGTTGCCGCGCCACCCGGCCATGTCGTGCTCCTCGACCCCGCTCGGGACGCCGCCGTCGAGGTCGTAGAAGACGTGCAGCTCCGGGCCGTTGTCGCGGATCGTGCGCAGCAGCCAGGAGACGGAACCGTGGGTCTCCTCGCGCAGTCCGAAGCGGGTGAGCGCGGTGACCGTGTAGGCGAGGTCGCGCACCCAGGCATAGCGGTAGTCCCAGTTCTTGCCGCCCGCGAGCGACTCGGGCAGCGACGTGGTCGCCGCGGCTGCGATGGCGCCGGTGGGGCTGAAGATGAGCAGTTTCAGCGCGAGCGCGCTGCGCTGCACCGCCTCGGCCCACGGTCCGTCGTAGCTGAACTCCTTCGACCAGGCACGCCAGTTGTCGATCGTGCGGTCGATGCCGCGGTCGACGTTGCCGGGGTCGGGCAGGTGCAAGGGCTCGTTCGAGGTGCCGACCACGGTGACCTGGTGCATCGAGTCGGCCGAGGTCGTGAACGACCCGCCGATGGCCTGGTTGCCGGTGCGACGGGCGCCGTTGTCGATGCCGCGCACCGCGATGGTGACGCCGTCGATGCGCACGACGGCGCCGTGGGTGGTGTCGTCGATCCACGGGGAGGCCGCTCCGAGCATCGAGCCGGGCGCTACCTTCCACCGGAACTTCACGGCACCGGACACGCCCTCGATGCGGCGGGCCAGTTCGACCCACGGCAGGCGTCCCGCGACGCCGGTCACGAGCGCGTCGGTGACGCGGGCCACGCCGGCGTCGGTCGTGAAGGTGGTCTCGAGCACATTCGTGGCCGGGATGTAGCGGCGTTTCACCGTGAAGTCGTCGACGGGGGCGAGTGCGATCGCACCGCCCCCGTCGGCGTCGAGGATCCGTGCGAACACGGGCGTCGAATCCAGGTTGGGGATGGGCAGCCAGTCGACCGACCCGTCTTCCGCGATCAGTGCGACGGTGCGACCGTCGCCGATGGCCCCGTAGGAGCGGAGGTCGACGTAGCCGTCGGCCCGGCTGGCCGGAGGGGTGCTGGTTCGACGCGGCAAGCGGTCAGTCCTTCTTCGAGGGGGTGGAGGCGGGCTTGCGGTTCTCGGCCGAGACCATCCAGGCGAACTGCTCGAGGCGCTCGATGATGCCGTGCAGGATGTCGGCGCTCGTGGGGTCTTCGTCGTCGACGTCGTCGTGCACCTCGCGCATGGTGCCGACCGTGGCCTCGAGGCGCTGGGTGATGAGGTCGACGGTCGTGGCGGTGTCGATCTCGCCGTTGGGGTACTCGGGCAGGCTGGTGCCGGCGGCGACGGTGTCGCTGCGTCCGTCGGGCACGGCGTGCAGGGCGCGGAGGCGCTCGGCGACCGTGTCGCTGAATTCGCGCACCTCTTCGACGATCTCGTCGAGCTGCAGGTGCAGGTCGCGGAAGTTCTTGCCGACGACGTTCCAGTGCGCCTGCTTGCCCTGGAGGTGCAGCTCGATCAGGTCGACGTGCACGCGCTGCAGGCTCTCTACGAGCAGCTTCGAGGCCGTGAAGCCCTTCTCGGCGTTCTGGCGGCGGGTGGGCTTCGCTCCGCCGTCGGCGGGAGCCTGCACGTTGCGTTCGATGGTGGTCATTTCATTTTTCCTTTCGATGGGCGCGGATGCGCGGGTTCGATGGTCAGCCGGGTATCGGGGGAGCGACGGATGCGGTCAGCTCGGTTCTCAGGTGCCTCGCGTACCCGCCGGGCGTGCGCCCGACCTGGCGTCCCGAGGTTACGACCTCACACTGGGCGGTCGCTGCACTCGCGGCACCGGCGATGACGCAGCGCTCGACGAGTTCGACGTCTTCGTGCTCGGCGAGCCGGGGGAAGCCGCCGGCCGCGAGGTAGACACTCGCTCGCACGCCGAGGTTCGCCCCGTGCACGTGGCCGTTCGCGACGCCGCGGGTGTGCGTGGAGCGCCAGGCGCGCACCTGCTCTGGCGTGAGGTCGGCGAACTCGGGCCGCACGGTGCCGATCAGCACGTCGGTGCCGCGTCGGGCGGCCCGGGCGTGTTCGAGCAGCCAGCGGCGCGGCACGACCGAGTCGACGTCGGTGTTCGCGATCCAGACGCCGTCTGCACCGCCGGCGAGCGCGAGCGCGGTGTCGACGCCCGTGGCTCGCGCGACGCCGACGTTCGCGGCCGAGACCTCGACCACGGTGACGTCGTCGAACCGGCGCGCGAGGTCGGCCGTGGCATCCACGCAGCTGTCGGCGACGACGACGACCGTGACCGAGACGCCGGGCAGCCGGGCCTGGAGGAACCGGCGTGCGGCGGCGACGGATTCGAGGCAGCGGGTCACGAGGTCTTCTTCGTCGCGCGCGGGGATCACCACCGCGATGCGCGCGGGCGTCACAGCAGCCCCGTGCGGGAGGCGACCGAGCGGGCGTCGGGCGAATAGACGTCGAGCACGAAGTCCAGCTCTTCGTGACGCAACAACCGGGTCATGCCGGCGAGCTCCTGAGCAGCGATGTCGTGCACCTCGTCGCCCGTGAGCGTGTAGTCGTCGACGGTGTGCCGCCAGTGGCAGAGCACGACGGTGCCGCCGGCAACGAGGGCGTCGGCCGCGTCGGACAGGATGCGGCGCAGCACGGGGGCGTCGAAGTAGTAGCCGACCTCGCTCAGCACGATGAGGTCATAGTCGCCCTCGGGGAAGGCGGATGCGACATCCGCCACTTCGACCGTGACGTGACGCTCGTGGGAGAGCCGCTCGCGCGCCCGCGCGACCGCGGCGGCGCTCACGTCGACCGCGGCGACGGCATCGCAGCGCGCCGCGAGCTGCTCGGTGAGCACACCGATCGAACAGCCGACTTCGAGAGCGGAGAGGTAGCGCTCCTCGGGCAGAGCGGCCAAGGTGACATCGCGTTTGCGGCGTTCGTACCAGCGGCTCGTGAAGCCCCACGGGTCGTCGTGGCGGTCGTAGAGGTCGTCGAAGTAGGCGCGCCCGAGCCGCTCGCCGCTGTCGCGCACGAAGAACTCCCGCGCGCCCTCGAAGTGGCGAAGGAAATCCGGTTGCAGCACGGCCTCGTCGCCGGGGCCGTCGCCGAGCGGCGCGGTCTGCGACGCGTACGCCGCGATGGCGAGCCGCTTGGCGTCGACGGCCGGGGCGTCGGCGTGGAGGGCGACGAACGAGGTCCACGGCACCTCGTCGTCTGCCGGCGCCGCCCAGTGCCACAGCCAAACGGGGTACTCGAGCAGCCGCGCGGGGTCGCCGGCGAGCTCGGCGCAGATCTCGCCGACCACGCGGTGGTCGCGGTGCCCGTCGCCGCGCCACGGGGCGACGAGCAGGGTGCCGTCGGCGACATCGCCGACCACGCCGCGCAGCGCCTCGGCGATCGCGGCGTGGTTCTCCCGCACCGCACCGTCGGCGAAGCCGAGGGCGTGCAGGGTCGCGTCGGGGTCGAGCAGCCCGACGGCTCGGACCGTCTCGGCTGCTCGCAGGGCGCGCAGCTCGTCGGCACCCGTGGTGGGGGAATGCGGATGGGAGGCGCCGCCGTCGGTGACCACGACGACCGACACCGGGATGCCGGCCGAGCCCGCCTGCGCGATGAGGGCGCCGGCGCCGAGGGTCTCGTCGTCGGGGTGCGCGGCGACCACGACGATGCGGCGCACGCCGTCGAGGCCGAGCGCGGGAAGATCCGCGAACCGGGCGTCGCGCGTCCACACGGCGGCGGGCGTGCCGGGCTGCGCGGAGTCGAAGGTCACCACGGCGCGACCCCTCCCGCCGCGACGGCGCGCCCGAGCGAGTTCTCGTCCCGTTCGGCGTGGTGCTGGCGCACGTAGAGCTGCAGGTCGGCGACGCGCTTGGCGTGCGCGGCGTCGAGGGCGAGCGGTGCGGGGCCGAGCGCGTGGCCCGCGCGCACCAGTGTGTCTTCGGCGGCGCGCGCGACCACGCCGCGCACCCGCTTGGCGAGCAGGGAGCCCGCGGCGCCGGTGGCCTCTCCCGCGTCTACGGCCGCGGCCGCCTCGGCGAGCGCGCTGCGGGCCGCCTGCAGCCCCACGTCGATGGCACCCAGGTGCATGAGCAGGAACGGCGACGGGTCGTCGGCCCGTGCGGCGTCGAGCACGGTGCGGGCGACGCCAACCGCGCCCCCGTACCAGCACGCGGCCACGCCGATGCCGCCCCAGGCGAAACCGGGCCGGTCGAGGTACCAGCCGGGGCCGCCCACGGGCGCGGCGGGCACCCGCTCGAAACGCACCGGGCCGCTCGGGATCTCGGCGAGGCCGCGCGCGTGCCAGGCCGAGACGTCGGGGCGCACTCCCGGGCCGGCGAGGTCCACGGCGAACAGGCGCCGCTCGCCGTCGGCGGTGCGGGCGCCGACCAGCGCATGGGTCAACCGGTCGGCGAGCGAGCACCACGGCTTGGCGCCGTCGAGCAGCCAGCCGTTCGGCGTCCTCGTCGCGGTCAGCGGGTCGGTGCCGCCCTCGGCCGCGAAGACGCCCCAGGTGCGGGTGTCGGAGGCTGCGGCATCCGCGAGGTCGACGACGCCACCGGCCTGCGCGAGGATGGCGACGGCGTCGAGGTGCGGTTCGATCGCGCGGGCGACGCCGAGGTCGTAGGCCGCGAGGGTCGCGAGCCCCTCCCAGAGGTCGAGGGTAGAGCCGGTGCCGGGGGTCCCCGCGACGGCGGCGAGACCGGGGGCCGCCGCGAGGGCGTCGCCGACGCCGTCGGGAAAGGCGCCGACCGCCAGGTCGTCGAGCAGCCGGGTCACGAGGGGGCCGTCGGGGTGGCGACGGGCTCCGAGCGCGACGGTAGACACTGATTGCTCTGTCATGGAAATCTCAGGCTACGTTCCCGCCGGGGTGCGTGCCCGGGCCTCGACGCGGGCATGGCGACGTGCTAACACCCGGCGACGGTGGCACGATGATCGAAGAGACCGGGGCCGTCGGGGCACCGTCCGCCGGGTGAGGAACCGCAATGAGAACACTGTTCGCCGTGGTGCGCCTGGTCGTGGCGGCGGCCGTCGTCGCCGCCATCGTGGGCCAGCTCGCCACCAGCCTGGCCTTCTGGCGCGGGAGCGGCGTCGACAACGTCGGGTCCAACGTCGTGAACTTCTTCAGCTTCTTCACGGTGCAGTCGAACGCGGCCGCGGCGGTCGTGCTCGTCGTGGGTGCCGTGCGACTGTTGAGGCGCCGCGACGACGGCGAGGCCTTCGGCGTCGTGCGGGCTTCTGCGGCGACCTACATGGTCGTGACCGGCGTGGTGTACAACGTGCTGCTGCGCGGCGTCGAGCTGCCGCAGGGGTCGACGCTGGGGTGGTCGAACGAGGTGCTTCACGTCTTCGCTCCGGCATACCTGCTGCTCGACTGGATCCTCGCCCCCGGACGCCGCCCTCTGCGCGCGGCCCGCATCTGGCCGATCCTCGCGTACCCGGTGGTCTGGGTGGCCTACTCGCTGCTGCGTGGACCGTTCGTCGTCGACGAGGTCTACGACACGGACTACTGGTATCCGTACCCGTTCCTCAACCCCGTGACATCCGCCGGCGGCTATCTCTCCGTGCTGGGCTACGTGGTGCTCATCGCGGCGGTCATCGCGGCAGTCGCCGCCGGATTGCTGTGGATGTCGCGGCGCGCGCCCGCGAACCGGCAGGCCTAGCCTCCCGGGCGGGCACGGCCGCTACCGTGCGTTCATTCCCCGTTGTCGGGATCGCCGGGCCTGACTGCGGCGGTGTCGGCGATGTCGATGCGCTTCACACCGTCGCGCGTCTCCTCGACGGTGATGCGGGGCGCCGCGTCGGCCTCGGTGGATCCGGAGAGGCGCAGCAGCTGGTCGCGGCGCTTCTCGTCGTCGGTCATGTCATTCGTGTCGGTCATGCGAGCACGCTAACACCGCGCCGTCGCGCCGGCCATGCCACCCGGCGACCGCCGCGCAATAATCGCGTGTCGATTGTTGTTACACCGGTGACTCGACAAGGATGGACACCATGACGGACACCACGACCCCCACGCCCGAAGCCCAGCTCGCGACCTACCACGAGCGACGCGAACTCAGCGTGGTGCAGCCGAAGGGCAGCCTCGCCCTCGTGAACACGCAGTGGGTCGATTCCGAGCAGACCATCTGGGGCGTGCCCGGCACGTGGGCGCCGCTTCCCGAGGGCGGATCGGGGCTGCTCGTGAAGGCTGCCGCGTCCGACGGCATCGTCGTCGACGGCGTGCCGGTCGACGGCGAAGCGGTCGTGCGCGGCAAGGATTCCGACGCCCCCAGCGAGATCGATTTCGGCGGCGGCAAGACCGGCTTCGTGATCGCGAGCGAGACCGGCAGCTACGCGCTGCGGGTGTGGGACGCGAACTCCGACGAGATCCAGAAGTTCGGATCGATCGACGCCTTCGACTACAACCCCGAGTGGGTGGTCACCGCCACGTTCACCGAGATCCCCGGCGGCAAGACCGTCGGCTTCGAACACCTCAAAGACGACGGGGCCACCCGCGACCAGGTCGTGCCCGGCGCCATCACCTTCACGAAAGACGGCGTCGACTACGACCTCGCCGCGTTCAAGGCCGGCCGCGCCCTGCAGCTCGTGTTCGCCGACGCCACGAGCGGCGACAGCACCTACAGCGTCGGGCGGTTCCTCTTCGTCGCCCCCAACGCCGACGGCACCATCACCCTCGACTTCAACCGCGCGATCCTGCCCCCGTGCGCGTTCAGCTACAACTTCAACTGCCCGATGCCCCCGAAGCAGAACCGCTTCACGGTGCCGATCGAGGCCGGCGAGAAGAACGTGCTGCAGAAAGACGGCACGCTGCTGCACGCGGAGTAGCCGCCGTCGCGGGTAGCATGATGCCACTCGATTAACGACGATCGGAGGCGCGTGTGACCGCTCTGCCGAGCTCCGCGCCCCTCCCGCATCCCGGCCGACGCCACCTGGCCGCCGCGCACGACGCCTTCGTCGGCTCCCGGATCGAGGCGGTCGGTGTGCGCGCCCTGGTGCGCGAGTCGTGGCAGCGTTCGCTCAGCCTCCGGCTCGACCCCGACCGGCCACGTGTGCTGGTCGACCTCGACGACGACGAGCTGCGCGAGTACCGGTCCGCCCACCCGCTCGCGCTCGCGCTCCCGACGATCCAGCGGTTGCTCGTGCGCCACACCGTCGACGCGGGCCTGATCGTGGCGGTCGGCGACCAAGCGGGCCGGCTGCTCTGGGTCGACGGAGACGCGCGGCTGCGGCGCCGAGCGGAGGCGATGCTGTTCGTCGAGGGAGCGGACTGGTCGGAACGTGCCGTCGGCACGAGCGCGCCGGGCACCGCGCTCACGCTCGACCGCAGCGTGCAGATCCGCGGCGCCGAGCACTTCACGCGCCTCGTGCACCCGTGGAGCTGCAGTGCCGTTCCGGTACACGACCCCGATTCGGGCGTCGTGCTCGGCGTCATCGACATCACCGGGGGAGACGAGGCCGTCGCCCCCGCCACCCTGCCCCTGCTCGAGGCCGCCGTCGCCGCGGTCGAGGCGGAACTCCGCATCGCCCGGCTCGACGAACGGGCGCGTGCCACGACGCGTCGTCCGCAGCGAGGGAAGACGGTGGCGCTGCCCGTGCTCTCGGTGCTCGGCTCCGACGTCGGGCTGCTCGAGGCTGCCGGACGGGCGGCACAGCTGAGCGCGCGCCACGCCGAGATCCTCACCCTGCTCGCCTGGCACACCGGAGGGCTCTCCGCCGACCAGCTCGCACATGCGGTCTATGGGCGCGACGACGCGGTCGTCACGCTGCGCGCGGAGATGGTGCGCATGCGCCGGGTGCTCGACGGCGTCGACCCCGCACTCGTGCCGCTGTCGCGGCCCTACCGGCTGGAGCGCAGGCTCGACCTCGACGCGCTGCGCTGCCTCGCGTTCCTCGACCGGGGCGCGCACCGCGTGGCCATGGGCGCGTACGCCGGGCCTGTCCTCCCCGGTTCGGAGGCTCCGGGCATCGGCGAGATCCGGGCCGAGGTGAGCGCCCGACTGCGCGAGGCGATGCTGACGGATGCGGCCGCCGACACCCTGCTCGCGTACGCCCGCACCGACGAGGCGGCGTTCGACGAGGAGGTGTGGCGGCAGTGCCTGCGCCTGCTGCCACCGAGGTCGCCCCGCCGCGCCTCCGTCGTCGCCCGGCTCGCCCACATCGAGAGCGAGGTCGCGCAACCCGTCGCAACCTAGCCGGTCGTAGCCTGAACCTGGCGCCTACCCCGCGCCGACCCGACAACGACGTCACGAGGAGAACAGCCATGACCGTGTATGCAGCCCCCGGAACACCCGATGCGAAGGTCGTCTTCAAGCCGCGCTACGAGCACTGGATCGGCGGCGAGTGGGTGAAGCCGGCCAAGGGGCAGTATTTCGACGACATCACCCCCGTCACCGGCAAGCCGTTCGCCGAGGTCGCCCGCGGCACCGCAGAAGACATCGACGCCGCCCTCGACGCTGCCCACAAGGCGGCCCCGGCGTGGGGCAAGACGAGCACGACCAAACGCGCAGCGGTGCTCAACCGCATCGCCGACGTGATCGACGCGAACCTCGAACTGCTCGCCGTGGCCGAGACGTGGGACAACGGCAAGCCGATCCGCGAACCGCTGAACGCCGACCTGCCGCTCGCCTCCGACCATTTCCGCTACTTCGCCGCCGCGATCCGCGCGCAAGACGGCGACCACGCCGAACTCGACCACGACACGGTCGCGTACCAGTTCCACGAGCCGCTCGGCGTCGTCGGGCAGATCATCCCGTGGAACTTCCCGATCCTGATGGCGGTGTGGAAGCTCGCCCCGGCGCTGGCCGCGGGCAACGCGATCGTGCTGAAGCCGGCCGAGCAGACCCCGGTGTCGATCCTCGTGTTGATCGAGCTCATCGGCGACATCCTTCCCCCCGGCGTCGTCAACATCGTCAACGGCTTCGGCACCGAGGCGGGCAAACCCCTCGCGTCGAGCCCGCGCATCCGCAAGATCGCCTTCACCGGCGAGACGAGCACCGGGCGGCTCATCATGCAGTACGCGAGCGCCAACCTCATCCCGGTCACCCTCGAACTGGGCGGCAAGAGCCCGAACATTTTCTTCGAAGACATCGCCGACGAGGATGACGCGTTCTACGACAAGGCGCAGGAGGGCTTCACGCTCTTCGCGTTCAACCAGGGCGAGGTGTGCACGGCCCCCAGCCGCGCCCTGATCCACAAGCCCATCTACGACTCGTTCCTCGGCACGGTCGTCGAACGCACCCGGAAGGCCGTGCAGGGAAACCCGCTCGACACCGACACGCAGGTGGGGGCGCAGGCGTCGAACGACCAGCTCGAGAAGATCCTGAGCTACATCGACATCGGCAAGCAGGAGGGCGCGACGATCGCGCTCGGCGGCGAGCGTGCCGACCTCGGCGGCGAGTTCTCTGAGGGGTATTATGTGCAGCCGACGATCTTCGAGGGCCACAACAAGATGCGGCTCTTCCAGGAGGAGATCTTCGGCCCGGTCGTGGCCGTGACGAGCTTCGCCGACTACGACGACGCGATCGCGATCGCCAACGACACGCTCTACGGCCTCGGCGCGGGCGTGTGGTCGCGCAACGGCAACGTCGCGTACCGGGCGGGACGCGACATCCACGCCGGCCGGGTCTGGGTCAACAACTACCACGCCTATCCTGCCGGCGCGGCGTTCGGCGGCTACAAGAGCTCGGGCATCGGCCGCGAGAACAACAAGCTCGCGCTCGACCACTACCAGCAGACCAAGAACATGCTCGTCTCCTACTCGGAGAACGCGCTGGGCTTCTTCTAACCAGTCACCCGGGTGCCGGCCCTCATAGGCCGGCACCCGCCCAGCAGAGGAGCATCCCGTGATCGAAGCAAGCGTCGTCATCCCCGGCGAGACACAACCGCGCCTCGCCCTGACCTCGGAGGCGAGCGACCTGCTGCGCAAACTGTGGGAGGCGAACGGGCCGCTGATGTTCCACCAGTCGGGCGGATGCTGCGACGGCAGTTCTCCCATGTGCTACCCCGACGGCGACTTCATCACGGGCGACAGCGACATCCTGCTCGGGGTCTTCGACATCGCCCACGGCAGCGAACCCCAGCCCATCCAGTTCTGGATGTCGCGGGAGCAGTTCGCGTACTGGAGCCACACCTTCCTGACCGTCGACGTGGTGAAGGGCCGCGGGAGCGGGTTCTCGCTCGAGGCACCGGAGGGGCTGCGGTTCCTCATCCGGTCGCGGCTCATGGAGACCGCCGTGCCGTTCGGCTGATCCGATACCAATTCGTTGTCATTCCCGGCCGTCGCCCCGGGTCCGATGCCGCATCATTTGGGTATGAGATTTAGTCAAACCGCGCGACTCGCTGCAGTGTTCGCCTTCGCTTCCGTCGCCCTCCTCTCCGGCTGCGCAACGCAGCCGGCCCCTCCCACGGAAGCCGGCCCGACGGCCGATCCGACCCCGGCCGCCGAAGAGGCCGCCGCCATTGCGACGCTGACGATCGGCGGCACGGCTATCACCGCCCTCGACGCCGAGGGCGCTGTACTCGGATCTGTCGACTACACGTCCGCCGGAGCCGCGGCGGTCGAGTTCCTCTCCGACGCCTTCGGCAGGGATCCCGTCGTGGCCGCTCGACCCGGTGACTCGTCGTGCCTCGCCGACGCGACGCAGGCGACGTGGGGCGACGGGGCGTTCGTGCTCGTCTACGACTTCCCGGAGCTCTCGGGCCAGCCGGACGGGCAGGCCGTGCAGGCCGTGGCCAAGGCCGCGACCGTCGGCGATGTCGCGGTCACGACTCCGGAAGGGTTCGCGGTGGGGCAACCGATCGCCTCCTTGGTCACGGCCATCCCGAACGTCGGCGTGCACACGTCGGCGGATGACGCGTTCGGCATGCAGGTCGATTACGCGGTGGTCGCGGGTACCTACGAAGACATGACCGACCCCGACTTCGGCATGAGCGACAACGCCTACTGGGGCGCGCAGGCGCACGGCGAAGGCGGTGTCATCGCCACGCTGACGGCGCCGACCTACTTCCAGAGCGCCTGCTGATGCGACCGGCGGAGGGCGGCGAGGCTACGCGGCGCGGCGCCCGGCGGTGGCGCGGTCTCGTCGCCCTACCGCTCGTCGCCCTCGTGCTCGCCGGTTGCGCCACGGCAACGGACGACGGGGCGCCGACGCAGCCGCCGACCGGGTCGCCGACGCCGAGCGCGACGGCCTCTGCTCCAGCGGTCGCTCTCCGGCTCTCTGGTTCCGAGCTCGCCGCAGTCGACGCCGGGGGCGCGACGGTCGTCGCGGCGTCGTTCGACGGCGGGCCCGACGCGGCGGTCGACCTCATCTCCCACACCACCGGGTCAGAGCCGACTGTGACAGCCGAGACGGAAGGCTGTGCCGGGCCCCTCACGTCGTACGAGTGGGACGGCGCCGTAGTGACCGCTTGGACCGGCTCCGACGGATTCGTCGTGGCATTCTCGGTACCCGAACTCGGTGGGGTGCGGCTCGAGTCCTCGGGAGGTTTCGCCGTCGGCGACGACATCACCGCGTTCGCATCCACGGCACCGGCTGAAGACGTCGGACACCCGAACGAGACCGACACGTTCGTCGCGTTCGACGTGGTTTCCCGCACCTCCACCGGCGACTACGCGAGTCCTGTGGGCGCGGTCGGCTACGCCACCGGCGGGGTGCTCAGCTCTCTCATCGCCCCGGGCGAGTGGTCGTCGTTCTACTGCTGACGCCCCGTCACCCGGTGTCGGCCGCACCCGGCAGAATTGACGGGTGTACGTCGTCCTCTCCCGCAGCCCGCGCGGCATCGACGCGCTCCGGCTAGACGATGACGGCAGCACGGCCGCCGACGTCGAGACCGTCGCCGAGGCGGCGCTGCCTACGTGGGTCGCCCGGCTCGAGCGCGAGAGACCGCGATGGGTGTGGGATGACACGACCCGCTGGTACCCGCGGCTGCTCGACGCGGGGGTGCGGGTAGAACGCTGCGTCGACCTCCGGCTGTCGCACCAACTGCTGCGCGGGTCGACGCTCACCGCGACATCCGCCCTCGCGCGTTCCGCTCCCGGCCCCTGGGACCGGGCGACGCCGCTGGCCCAGAAGGCAGACACCCACGGGGCGTTGTTCGACCTCGACGACGACCCCGTCGCGGCCGCGCCGACCGACCCGGCCACGGAGTTCGCCGCGCAACGCGACGCGATCGCCACGGCGGACGAACCCGGGCGCATCTCGCTGCTGCTCGCCGCGGAATCGGCCGGGGCGCTCGTCGCCTGCGAGATGAAGTTCGCGGGGCTCCCGTGGCACGCCGACGTTCATGAGCGGCTGCTCACAGACCTGCTCGGCGATCGGCCACGGGGGTCGGAGCGGCCGGCGAAGCTCGAGGCGCTGCTCGGCCGCATGCGCGCGATCCTCGCCACCGACGACGTCAACCCGGATTCGCCCGCCGAGATGCTCAAGACACTGAGGCGGGCGGGGCTACAGGTCGCGTCGACCCGGTCGTGGGAACTGCGCGAGGTGAAGCACCCCGTGATCGAGCCGCTGCTCGAGTACAAGAAGCTCTCCCGGCTGCAGACGGCCAACGGCTGGAATTGGCTCGACACCTGGATCGCCGACGGGCGGTTCCGGCCCGACTACGTGCCGGGCGGGGCTGCGACCGGACGCTGGGGCGCGAGCGGCGGGGGCGCTCTGCAGCTGCCCAAGCAGATCCGCGGCGCGGTGATCGCCGATCCCGGCTGGAAGCTCGTGGTCGCAGACGCCGCCCAGCTCGAGCCGCGCATCCTGACCGCGCTGAGCGCCGACCGGGCCATGGCTGAGGCGGGCCGCGGCGACCTGTACGAGGGGATCGTCGCGAGCGGCGCCGTGGCGACGCGCGCCGAGGCGAAGGTCGCGATGCTCGGCGCGATGTACGGTGCCACCGCGGGCGACGGCGGGCGGCTCATGCCGGCGCTCACCCGCGCGTTCCCGCGGGCGATCGCGGTCGTCGAGGCCGCGGCCCGCGTGGGGGAGCGCGGCGAGATCGTCACCACGCGCCTCGGCCGCAGCTCGCCGCCGCCCGGGGAGGCGTGGCGCGAGCTGCAGGAGAGCGCCACGGTCGCCGGGGCGGGCGAGGGCCTGCAGCGCGCGGCCCGTGGACAGTCCCGCAGCTGGGGGCGCTTCACACGCAACTTCATCGTGCAGGGCACGGCCGCCGAGTGGGCGCTGTGCTGGATGGCGGGCCTGCGCGGCCGGCTCTACGGCCTGGCCGACGGTAGGTTCGTCGACCGGCCGCACCTCGTGTTCTTCCTGCACGACGAGGTGATCGTGCACACCCCGGCGGAGTTGGCCGACCAGGTCGTCGAGCAGCTCGAGGCCGCGGCATCCGAGGCCGGGCGTTTGATCTTCGGGCAGATGCCGGTGCGTTTCCCGATCACGACCGCCGTCGTCGACGACTACGGACAGGCCAAATAACGAGCCTCGCTTGTTGTTTCGCAGGTGCATCGGCCATAATGCAACCACAACCGAATAGAACCGCGCGGTCACGCGCATCCGTTTAGCCAGGTCGATGGGGAAGTCGCACCTAACAGAACGGAGAAGATCGTGACCGCATCACACGCTCGCGGAGTGCTATTCGTGCACTCCTCGCCACGTGCTCTCTGCCCTCACATCGAGTGGGCCGCGGGGCGCGCGCTCGAACGCGCCGTCAACTTCTCCTGGGCCGATCAGCCCGTGTTGCGTGGTGCTCAGCGCACCGAGTTCTATTGGGAGGGCCCGGCCGGCACGGGGGCGAAGATCGCCTCGGCCCTGCGCGGGTGGGAACACCTGCGGTACGAGGTGACCGAGGATGCCTCGCCGGGGAGCGACGGCGGCCGCTGGATGCACACCCCCGACCTCGGCATCTACTTCGCGCAGACCGACTCGGCCGGCAACGTCGTGATCCCAGAGGATCGGCTGCGCTACGCCATGGAGATCGCGGGATCCAACGCGCTCGAACTGCACCGCGAACTACGGCTCGCCCTCGGCCAGGCCTGGGACGACGAGCTCGAGGCATTCCGGCACGCGAGTTCGGACAGCCAGGTCGTCTGGCTGCACAAGGTCGGTTGACGCGAAGCGTTCGCTGAGCCCGACGAAGCGCCGCCTGTCCGTACGTGGATTGAGCCCGTACGTGGATTGAGCCCCTACGCGGATTGAGCCCCTACGTGGATTGAGCCTGTCGAAATCCGATTTCGACAGGCTCAATCCGCGTTCGCGGTCGTCTTCTACTTCTCGTAGCTCCGGAACGCCACGACCGAGTTGTGTCCGCCGAACCCGAACGAGTTGCTGATCGCGAGCATCGGCCCGGCCGGGAGCTCGCGCGGCGAGGTGACCACGTCGAGCAGGATCGCCGGGTCTTGCTCGGTGAGGTTGATCGTCGGGGGAGCGAGGCGGTTGTGCAGCGCGAGGATGGTGAAGATCGCCTCGAGGGCTCCGGTGCCGCCGAGTAGGTGGCCCGTGGCCGCCTTCGTGGCCGAGACGGGGATGTCGTGCACGCGTTCGCCGAAGACCGCGAGCAGCGCCTTGTACTCGGCGATGTCGCCGACGGGCGTCGAGGTGGCGTGGGCGTTGATGTGCATGACGTCGTCGACGCTCGCGCCGGCCTGCTCGAGGGCCGCGTAGACGGCGCGTGCCGCGCCCGCGCCCTCGGGGTCGGGGGCCGTGATGTGGTACGAGTCGCTCGTCACGCCGCCGCCGGCGAGTTCCGCGTAGATGCGGGCGCCGCGCGCGAGAGCGTGCTCCTCGGTCTCGAGGATGATGCTGCCGGCACCCTCGCCGAGGACGAAGCCGTCGCGGGTGGTGTCGTACGGGCGCGAGGCCGTGGCCGGGTCGTCGTTGCGCTTCGACAGCGCCTGCATGGCGGCGAAGGCCGCGATCGGCAGCGGGTGCACGACGGCCTCGGTGCCGCCGGCGATCACGACGTCGGCATAGCCCTTCTGCAGGTGGTCGTAGGCGTTGGCGATGGCTTCGGTGCTCGACGCGCAGGCCGACACGTCGGTCCGGGCGTACGCACGGGCGTGGAGGTTCATGCTGATCGCGGCGGAGGCGGCGTTCGGCATGAGCATCGGGATGGTCATGGGGAGCACGCGACGCGGGCCCTTTTCCTTCAGGGTGTCCCAGGCGTCGAGGAGAGTCCAGAGCCCGCCGATGCCGGTGGAGTAGTCCACGCCGACGCGGTCGGGGTCGACTCCCGCGTCATCCAATCCGGCGTCGGTCCAGGCCTCACGCGCCGAGATGAGCGCGAACTGGCTGGAGGGGTCGAGGCGCTTGATCTCCTGGCGGGGCAGCACGTCTTCGGGACGCACCTTGGCCTGGCCGGCGAAGGTGACGGGCAGGTCGTGGGCCGCGACCCAGTCGTGCTCGATCGGGCTGATGCCCGACTCGCCGGCGAGCAGGGCGGTCCAGCTCTCGGGGGCGGTGCCGCCGAGGGGGGAGGTGGCACCGATTCCGGTGACAACGATTTTCTTGGTCACAACATCATCCTTTTGTCAGTTCAGAGAGCTCACTCGCGGGCGTGGCCGGACGCTGAGCGGCCGGCCAGCCGCGGATGGGAGGCGCTTAGCCCTGTGCTGCGGTGATGAAGCTGACGGCGTCGCCGACGGTCTTGAGGTTCTTGACCTCTTCGTCGGGGATCTTGACGTCGAACTTCTCTTCGG
>Ga0247809_1000345_pt1 | contig 22689 bp, 21 predicted proteins | sample UWRJL104311B1_FD_180951 | JGI IMG/M metagenome (GOLD analysis project Ga0247809, IMG submission 180951) | Plant litter microbial communities from Arlington Agricultural Research Station in Wisconsin, United States - UWRJ-L104-311B-1 | ecosystem: Environmental > Terrestrial > Plant litter >...
GCGACCGCCCCCGGTCAGGTCGTGGTGATCGGCGACGGCTACGGCGCGTTGACGATCGGAGCGGCCCACGCCCACGGCCTGACCGGCATCCGCGTGCACCAGGACGCGCTGTCGGGCGAACTCGCCCTCGGCTTCAACGCCAGGGAGGAGAACCTCGGCGACGCCTACGAGAACCTCCCGCTCGGCGAGCAGCTGCTCTCGGGCGCCACCGTCGTGCTGCTGCAGCTGCCCCGCTCGCTCGAGGAGCTCGACGACATCGCGTCCGCGATCGCTCGCCACGCCGACCCGTCGGTCGTGGTCTATTCGGCCGGCCGCATCAAGCACATGTCGCTCAGCATGAACGAAGTGCTCGCGAGGCATTTCGAGCGGGTCGACGTGACGCGCGCGCAGCAGAAATCGCGCGGGCTCGTCGCGCGCTCGCCACGACCGACGGTGGATGCCGCGGCCCCACGCACGCAGTACCACGCCGACCTCGACCTGCACGTGGTCGCCACGGGTTCTGTCTTCGCCGGCACGAAGGTCGACATCGGAACCCGCGCGCTGCTCGCGGTGCTCGACCAGATCGACCCGGCCGCGACCACCGCCATCGACCTCGGCGCCGGAACGGGCATCCTCGCCGCGACCCTCGCCAAGAAGCGACCGAGCCTCCGCGTCATCGCGACCGACCAGTCGGCCGCCGCGGTCGCCTCTGCGACCGCCACCATGAAGGCCAACGGCCTCGACGACCGCGTGAGCGTCGTGCGCGACGACGGCCTCTCGAGCCAGCCCGACGAGAGCGCCGACGTCATCGTGGTGAACCCGCCGTTCCACATCGGCGGCGCCGTGCACGCGGGAGCGGCCATCAACCTGCTCGCGGACGTGCACCGCGTGCTCAAGCCGGGCGGCCAGCTCTGGGCCGTCTACAACACGCATCTCGCCTACCGCGCCGAGATGGGACGCATGGTCGGACCGACGACGCCGATCAGCCGAAACGACAAATTCACGGTGACCCTAGCCGAGAAACCGCTCACCGAGACCTGAATGGAAGCGCAGGAATCATGGCAAACCTCCAAGGTGCACCCGGCACCGACGAAGACCAGAAGACGGCCCTCGAACGCTACGGCGTCGACCTCACGGCGATAGCCCGCAGCGGAAAGCTCGACCCCGTCATCGGCCGCGACGCCGAGATCCGTCGCGTCAGCCAAGTGCTCACGCGCCGCACCAAGAACAACCCCGTGCTCATCGGCGAGCCCGGCGTCGGCAAGACCGCGGTCGTCGAGGGACTCGCGCAGCGCATCGTGGCCGGCGACGTCGCCGACTCGCTCAAGGGCAAGCGCCTCGTCTCGCTCGACCTCGCGGCGCTCGTGGCCGGCGCGAAGTACCGCGGCGAGTTCGAGGAGCGGCTCAAGGCCGTGCTCGGCGAGATCAACGCCGCCGACGGGGAGATCATCACCTTCATCGACGAGTTGCACACGCTGATGGGCGCGGGGGGCGGGGAGGGTTCCGTCGCGGCATCCAACATGCTCAAGCCCATGCTGGCCAGGGGCGAACTGCGCCTCATCGGGGCGACCACGCTCGACGAATACCGCCAATACATCGAGAAGGATGCGGCGCTCGAACGCCGTTTCCAGCAGGTGTTCGTGGGCGAACCGAGCGTCGAGGACACCATCGCGATCCTGCGTGGCCTGCGCGGCCGCTACGAGGCGCACCACCAGATCACGATCGAAGACGGGGCGCTCGTCGCCGCGGCCGCGCTCTCGCACCGCTACATCTCGGGGCGCAAGCTGCCCGACAAGGCCATCGACCTCATCGACGAGGCAGCGTCGCGCCTGCGGATGGAGATCGACTCGTCGCCCGTCGAGATCGACGAACTTCGTCGAAGCGTCGACCGGCTCAAGCTCGAGGAGCTCGCGCTCAAGCGCGAGAAAGACGAGGCATCGAAGGTGCGGCTCGAGAAGCTGCGCTCCGACCTGCGCGAGCGCGAGAAGACGCTCAAGGGGCTGCAGGCGCGCTGGGAGAAGGAACGCGCCTCGATCAACCGCGTCGGCGAGTTGAAAAAGCGGCTCGACAACCTCGAGACCGAATCCGACCGCGCTCAGCGCGAGGGCAACCTCGAGCGCGCGTCGCGGCTGCTCTACGGCGAGATCCCCGAGGTGAAGCGGGCCCTCTACGAAGCCGAGCAGGCGGAGGAAGAGGGACCGCGCATGGTGAGCGAGCAGGTCACGGCCGAGGACATCGCCGAGGTCATCGCCGCTTGGACCGGCGTGCCCGTCGGCAAGCTGCTGCAGGGCGAGACCGAGCGCCTGCTGAACCTCGAGGCCGAGCTGGGCAAGCGGCTGATCGGCCAGAAGCAGGCCGTGCGCGCGGTGAGCGAGGCCGTGCGCCGCACGCGCGCCGGCGTCTCCGACCCCGACCGGCCCACCGGCACGTTCATGTTCCTAGGCCCGACCGGCGTCGGAAAGACCGAGCTCGCGAAGGCCCTCGCCGAGTACCTGTTCGACGACGAGAAGGCCCTCGTACGCATCGACATGAGCGAGTACGGCGAGAAGTTCTCGGTGTCACGCCTCGTCGGCGCCCCTCCCGGCTACATCGGCTACGAGCAGGGCGGGCAGTTGACCGAGGCCGTGCGGCGTCGCCCGTACTCGGTGATCCTGCTCGACGAGGTCGAGAAGGCGCACCCCGAGGTCTTCGACCTGCTGCTGCAGGTGCTCGACGACGGTCGGCTCACCGACGGCCAGGGCCGCACGGTCGATTTCCGCAACGTGATCCTCATCCTGACGAGCAACCTCGGCAGCCAGTACCTCGTCGACCAGACGCTCGACTGGGCCACGAAGGAGGAGGCGGTGCAGGGCCTCGTACGGCAGTCGTTCAAGCCCGAGTTCCTCAACCGGCTCGACGACATCGTGATCTTCGCGCCGCTTGCCGAAGACGACCTGGCCCAGATCGTCGAGCTCTACGTCGACCGTCTCGGACGCCGCCTCGCCGACCGCCGCCTCGAGCTCGCGGTCACGCCCGGCGCCCGGCTGTGGCTCGCGGAGCGCGGCTACGACCCGATCTACGGCGCGCGCCCGCTGCGCCGCCTCATGCAGCACGAGATCGACGACAAGCTCGCCCGCTCGCTGCTCGCCGGCGACATCCGCGACGGCGACACCGTGCTGGTCGACGTGGCGCCGGGTGCCGACGGGCTGAGCGTCACGAAGGTCGAGCAGTAGGGGCTTCCGCGGGTTGAGTAGGTCGCTCAGCGACCGTATAGAAACTGGGTTTCGATACGCGCCCTAGAGGGCGCTACTCAACCAGCGGGTGTGCCCCAGAGGGCGCTACTCAACCAGCGGGCGGGCGGTCAGCCGACGTGGGCGGTCGACAGCTCGGCGGTGATCGCGGCGACGAACGCGTCGATGTCGCCCTCGGTGGTGTCGAACGACGCCATCCAGCGCACCTCGTTCGCCGCGGCGTCCCAGTCGTAGAACCGGAACGACTCGCGCAGCCGTGCGATGACCTCGGCGCTCGGCAGCACGGCGAAGACCGCGTTGGCGTCCGTGGCCTGGCTGAACGACAGCCCACCGATCGTGCCGGCCGCGATCGCGTCGTCGAGCGACTTACGCAGGCGCGCGGCCATCGCGTTGGCGTGGCGCGCCGAACGCAGGTACAGGTCGTCGGCCATGAGCGCGATGAGCTGCGCCGACACGAAGCGCATCTTCGAGGCGAGTTGCATGTTGAGCTTGCGCAGGTAGGTGAGACCCTCGGATGCCTCGGGGTTGAGCACCACGATGGCCTCGCCGTACATCAGGCCGTTCTTGGTTCCGCCGAAGCTCAGGATGTCGACGCCGGCGTCGGTGGTGAAGTCGCGCAGGGGCACGTCGAGCGCCGCGGCCGCGTTCGAGATGCGGGCGCCGTCGAGGTGCACCTTCATGCCGAGCGAGTGCGCGTGGTCGCTGATCGCGCGGATCTGGTCGACCGTGTACAGGGTGCCGAGCTCCGTGGTGTTGGTGATGCTCACGGCGAGCGGCTGGGCGCGGTGCTCGTCGCCCCATCCCCAGGCCTCGAGGTCGATGAGCTCGGGGGTGAGCTTTCCGTCCGGGGCATCCACCGACAGCAGTTTGAGCCCGCTGACCCGCTCCGGGGCCCCGCCCTCGTCGGTGTTGATGTGCGCCGTCTTGGCCGACACGACGGCGCCCCAGCGGGGGAGCAGCGAGGTGAGTGCGGTGACGTTGGCGCCGGTGCCGTTGAACACCGGGAAGGTCTCTGCCTGGTCGCCGAAGTGCGACTTCATGACCGACTGCAGCTCTGCCGTGTAGACGTCTTCGCCGTACGCGATCTGGTGGCCGCCGTTGGCGTCGGCGATCGCCTGCAGTACCTCGGGGTGGATCCCCGCGTAGTTGTCGGAAGCGAAGCCGCGGGAGGAGGTGTCGTGGAGTTGGGTCACGGTTCCATTGTCTCGTTAACGCGGGTTGAGCCTGTCGAAACCCACGAGGCGGGGATTTCGACAGGCTCAATCCGCGATGGCGATTTCGACAGGCTCAATCCGCGATGTGGCGATTTCGACAGGCTCAATCCGCGATGGCGATTTCGACAGGCTCAATCCGCGATGTGGCGATTTCGACAGGCTCAATCTGCGAGAGAGCGACGGCGGCCTACGCCTTGAGCGCGTCCTTGAGCTTCACGGGGGCACCCATTCGCAGCAGCCCGTTGGCGTAGATGCGCGAGCCGATCGCGATGATCGCGAGCGTCGACACCACGAGGATCACGAGCGAGAGCAGCGGCTCCCACCACTCGGCGATGCCGAGGAACACCCGCAGCGGCATGCCGATCGGGGCGGAGAACGGCACGTACGACATGATGCCGAGCACGAGGGGGTTGTCGTAGAAGAAGATCACGAGGAAGTACGGGATCATGATCAGGAACGTGATCGGGGTGATCGCGGTGGCCATGTCCTCCTGCCGCGAGACGAGCGATCCGGCCGCGGCGAACATGGCCGCGAGCATCACGAACCCGATGACGAAGAAGACCAGGAACCAGCCGATCGACGGGCCGACCTCGGCGAGCAGGATGTCCTGGCCCGTCGCGAGAAGCCCCACCCCGGCCAGCACGGCTATCGCCAGGATCTGGCCGAAGGCGAGCAGGCTGTTGCCCACCACCTTGCCCGCGAGCAGCACGCGCACGGGGACCGTGGCCATGAGGATCTCCACGATGCGCGTCTGCTTCTCCTCGACCACGCTCTGCGCGATCAGCTGCCCGAAGGTGAGGGCCGACGAGAAGAAGATCACGCCGAAGGCGATGGCGACGAGGTAGACGATGCCCGAGTTCTGGTCGCTCGGCTCGAGGATCTCCACCTGCGGCGCGACGCTCAGCAGCGACACCACGGTCGACGGCGCCTCGTCGAGACCGATCACGGTGAGCTTCGTCGCGCCCTCGGAGGGCACGACCGCGGCATCCACCGATCCGTCGCGCACGAGGGCTTCGGCGTCTTCGACGCTGTCGGCCTCGGTGACGGTGAAGGCCTTGGTCTCTTCGACGGCCGAGACCGCCGACCCGACCGCGGCGACCTTCGGCAGCTCTTGGTTGGCGCCGAAGATGCCGCCGGCCACGACCGATCCGAGCACGATGAGCATCAGGATGCCGGTCGAGACGAGGAACGCCTTGCTTCGCAGGCGCATGCGGATCTCGCGCTCCGCGACGAGCCAGACGGCGGGCAGGGTGGCTGGGCTGGAGTAGCGTGCGGTGCTCACTGGATGACCTCTCTGAAGATCTGGGACAGCGACGGGAGTTGCGGGGCGAACCGTTCGACGGTTCCGGAGGCGATCGCGCGCTGCAGCACCCGCTGGGCGGTGGCGTCGGAGTCGACGTCGAACACGGAGTAGCCGCCGTCGAAGTCGAGCACGGTGACGCCCGGCTCGTCGCGCAGCCAGCCGGCGTCGCCGCCGAGCTGGAGCTCGTAGCGGGGCAGGGTGTGCTCGGCACGCAGTCCCTCGCGCGATCCGCTCGCACGGATCTCTCCGTCGGCGATCACCACGAGGTCGTCGCAGAGCCGCTCGACGATGTCGAGCTGGTGGGAGGAGAACAGCACGGGCGCGCCGGTGGCGGCGAAGTCCTTGAGCACGTTGAGCACGACCTCGACCGCGATCGGGTCGAGGCCCGAGAACGGCTCGTCGAGCACGAGCACCTCGGGGTCGTGCACGAGCGCGGCAGCGATCTGGGCGCGCTGCTGGTTGCCCAGCGAGAGGCTCTCGACCGTGTCATCCACTCGCTCGCCGAGTCCGAGCCGCTCGAGCAGCGATTCGGTGCTGCTCTTGGCCTGCGCCGGGCTCATGCCGTGCAGGCGCCCGAGGTAGACGATCTGCTCGGCGACCTTCATCTTCGGGTACAGGCCGCGTTCCTCCGGCATGTAGCCGAAGCGCGTGCGCTGCTCGGCGGTGAGCGGCGAGCCGTCGAGCGAGACGGTGCCGGAGTCGGCCCCGAGCACGCCCAGGATGACGCGCATCGTCGTGGTCTTGCCGGCGCCGTTGCCGCCGACGAAGCCGGTCATCCGCCCGCCGGAGACGGTGAACGACACGTCGCGCAGAACGCGGCGCTCGCCGAACGACCGGTTGATCGAGTGCAGTTCGAGCATGTGTACCTCCAAGTTCGAGACTCAGGCTACGGGCGACGCTCGCGCGCGGCATCCCTCTCGCGGCGGGTTCGGCGGCTCAGCCGCTCGGGGGAGTCGTGCCTCCGCGCACCGCGAACCCGTGCTCGTAGGCGAAGACCACGGCCTGGATCCGGTCGCGCACGCCGAGCTTCGTGAGCACGTTCGACACGTGCGTCTTCACGGTCGCCTCGCCGACGTAGAGCTCCACCGCGATCTCGGCGTTCGACCGGCCGAGGGCGATCTGGGCGAGCACCTCGGTTTCGCGTTCGGTGAGGTCGGGCAGCTCGGCGCGCTCCGGCAGCACGACGGCCGGAGTCGCGGCCGGGCCGAACCGCTCGATCACCCGGCGCGTGACGCTGGGCGAGAGCAGCGCGTCGCCGCGGGCGAGCACCTGCACGGCCTCGACGAGGTTCTCCGGGCTCGCGGTCTTGAGCAGGAACCCGCTCGCGCCCGCGCTCAGGGCCTCGAACAGGTAGTCGTCGCGGTCGAAGGTGGTGAGCATGAGCACGCGGGCCTCCACCTCCGGGTCGGCCACGATCTCGCGCGTCGCCTGCAGCCCGTCGACGCCCGGCATCTGCACGTCCATGCAGATCACGTCGGGCTTCAGCTCGCGGGCGAGCCGGATGGCGTCCGTGCCGTTCGCCGCCTCGCCGACGACATCGAGGCCGGGTTCGCTGTTCAGGATGATGCGGAAGCCGGCACGCACCAGCTCTTGGTCGTCGACCAGCAGCACGGTGGTCACGACGCCTCCGCCACGATGCGCGCGCGCACGAGGTACCCGCCGCGCGACCGTGGCCCCACCTCGAGCACGCCGCCGACCGCCGCTACCCGCTCGCGCATGCCGACGTGTCCGTGCCCCGCCCCCGCGGTGCGCAGCCCGAGGCCCTCGCCCGTGTCGGCGACCTCGAGCTCGACGCCGCCCGGCAGGTAGCGCAGCCGCACGTCGGCGGTCGCGCGCTCTCCCGCGTGCTTGCGCACGTTCGTGAGTGCCTCCTGCGTGACGCGGTACACCGTGAAGGCGACGAGCGAGCTGACGGGGTGCGGCTCGCCGACGAACTGCAGCGTGGCCGGGGTGCCGGCCGCGGTGCTCTCCTCGACGAGGTCGGTTAGCTGCTCGATGCCCCGCGTCGAAGAGCTGCGGCTCGCGGCATCCGAATCGTTCTCGCGGAGCGTGGTGAGCAGGCGGTGCAGTTCGTCGACGGCACTGCGCGCGCTCGCCTCGATGGTCGAGAGGGAGTCGGATGCCTGGGCCGGATCGGTCTGGATCACCCGGCGGGCCGCCCCCGCCTGCACGCCCATGACCGACACGTGGTGGGCCACGACGTCGTGCAGCTCGCGCGCGATGCGCACGCGGTCGAGCGCCACGGCCTGCTGGGCGCTGAGCTCGCGTTCGCGGGCGAGCTCGGCGGTGCGCGACTCGAGCTCGGCGCGTTCGGTGGCGCTCTTGTAGGCCGTGGAGCCGAAATAGTAGGCGCCGCCGAAGTAGAGCAGGTTGCTGAGCACGTTGATGAGGGCCCAGGAGGCGAAGGCGCTGAACACGCCGGAGCGCGAGAAGCCGGGCAGGGTGTCGGGGTCGTCGACGGTGAGGGCGAGCTCGACGCCGATCCAGACGAACATGCCGATGATGATGAGGATGCGGGTGATGGTCGCCGCGCGCCGGTGCCGGCTCCACGCGCCGACGGAATAGATCGCGATGAACAGCGCGATGTTGGTGAACAGCAGCTCGGGCACGCGCAGCGTCGGGGCGAGGAAGAAGGCGATCGACACCGCGACCGCCACGATCTCGGGGTACCGGCGGCGCCACGCGAGCGGGAAGGTCAGGCCGGCGATCACGAGCGCGCTCACCCACATCTGCGCGGGGTGCAGCGTGGGGTCGGCGTCGAGGTCGAGGTAGTAGCCAGAGCGCGTGTAGAGCAGCGCGCTGACGCACGTGCCGACGAACAGCACGAGGGCGAGGATGGCGTCGCGGCGGTAGCCCTCGCGTCCGGGGCGGGGGCGCAGCCAGTCGTCAGTCACGCGTCAACGTTAGCGAGCCAGAAGGGGCGCGGCATCCGTCGAGCGGGGGAGCCGGCCGCGCCCGGCCGCCCGGGCTAGGCCGTGATGCCCGCCGTCGACTCGATAACGGCAGCCATCTTCTTCGAGAGGGCCTCGTAGAACATCGAGAGCGGGAACTCGTCGTCCATGACCGCGTCGGTGAGCCCGCGCGGCGGACCCTCGAGCGGCAGGTCGCGCACGGCCCACTTCGATGCGGGATGCGGCGTGAGCGTCGATGCCACGAGGGCGTAGGCCGCGAGCCAGTGCGACACCTTCGGTCGGTCGATGCTCTTCCAGTACAGGTCGTTGATCGCGTCGGAGAGCGCGATCACCACGTCTTGCACCTCGTCCCAGTCGATCGTGAGAGCCGTGTCGGTCCAGTGCAGCACGTGGTGCTGGTGCATCCACGCGAACAGCAGCTGGCCGCCGAGGCCGTCGTAGTTGCGCACCCGGCTGCCGGTGATCGCGAACCGGAAGATGCGGTCGAAGATCACGGCGTACTGCACGAGACGCGCGGTGCCTGCGGCCTCGGTCCCTGAGCTCGTCGAAGGGCGTGGTTCGCCGGCCTTCTCGATGCGCACGGCCTCGCGGAAGGCGGTCAGGTCGCAGCGCAGCTCTTCGAGCGAGTACAGGAAGTAGGGCATGCGCTGTTTGATCATGAACGGGTCGAAGGGCAGGTCGCCGCGCATGTGGGTGCGGTCGTGGATGAGGTCCCACATCACGAACGTCTGTTCGGTGAGCTTCTGGTCGTCGAGCAGTCGGGCAGCGTCATCCGGCAGGTCGAGCTTGGTGATCTCGGCGGCTGCGCGCACCACGCGGCGGAACCGGGCGGCCTCGCGGTCGGCGAAGATCGCACCCCAGGTGAAGGTGGGCACCTCGCGCATCGCGACGCTCTCGGGGAAGAGCACGGCCGAGTTGGTGTCGTAGCCGGCGGTGAAGTCGATGAACCGAACGGGCACGAACAGCTTGTTCGAGTACTCGCCCGCCTCGAGTTCCGCCACGAACTCGGGCCAGATCACCTCGATCAGGACGGCCTCGACGAGGCGGCTCGTCGACCCGTTCTGGGTGTACATCGGGAAGACGACGAGGTGCTGCAGGCCGTCGACACGATCGAGCTGGGGCTGGAACGCCTGCAGCGAGTCGAGGAAGTCGGGCACTCCGAAGCCCTCGGCCGCCCAGCGCTCGAAGTCGGCCGACACCGCCTCGAGGTACGCGGCGTCGTGCGGGAGAACACTTCGGAAATTCAGGACCTCGCGCGCGATCGTGTCGGCGAAGCCGCGCGCCGCCGGGTGATCGGAAGCCTCGGCGACGCTGCCATCCTGAATTTGCAAAGCCTGCAGGGCGGATGCCGCGGCCTTGAGGTTCAGCCACGAGGCGGTCTCGGCGAGCGGGCGGTCCTCCACGACCTCGGGTTCGCCGACGATAGCTGGAGACATCGTGGTGTTGGACATGGGTGAACCTCCGATCCGCGTGAGCGAGTGGCGTGGGCGCACGGATTGCGCGATTGGATCGAGCCTATCCGCGGCTGCTTCGCGGTTGGTTGTGTCTCACGCCGGAAAGTTGCACCGGCGGGCGCAATGCACGCAAGAATCCGTCATCCCGCGGGTGTCGACGCCACGGCCTAAACTCGGGGCATGTCGACAGCGCGAGAACTCAACGACGCGCTCGCCGCCCTCGCCGATGCCGACCAGGCGCGCGAGCTGCAGCGGTTCTTCAAGACCGGCAAGGGACAGTACGGAGCGGGCGACCGCTTCCTCGGCGTGCGCGTGCCCGAGGTGCGCCGCGTCGCGAAGGGGTTCGCCGAGCTGTCGCCGGCCGACCTCAACGACCTCCTCGACAGCCCGCTGCACGAGCTGCGCTTCGCGGCGCTCGCCGTGATGGTCGGCCAGTTCCAGGCCGCGAGCCGCGCGGGCGACGAGGGCGAGCGCGAGCGGCTCGTGGAGTTCTACCTCTCGGCCATGCGCCGAGGGCGCATCAACAACTGGGACCTCGTCGACTCGTCGGCCGAATACATCCTCGGCGAGTACCTCTACGACCGACCGCGCGACCAGCTGCTGCGGCTCGCCCGCAGCGGCATCGTCTGGCAGCGGCGCATCGCCGTGCTCTCCACCTTCGCTTTCATCAAGCACGGAGACGCCTCGACGACGCTCGAGGTGGCCGAGGCGCTGCTCGACGACCAACACGACCTGATCCAGAAGGCCGTCGGCTGGATGCTGCGCGAGGTGGGCAAGCGCGTGGACCGCGACCTGCTCGTCGGATTCCTCACCGCGAACGCCAAGCGGATGTCGCGGGTGACCCTCAGCTACGCCACCGAGCACTTCGAGCACTCGGAACGCGTCTTCTACCGTTCCCTCAACTAGGCCGCTCGCTGGCCTCCCCGGTCACTCGCCGTGCCTGCGCAGCCAGTCGAGCAGCAGCGCGGTGAACTCCGCGGGCTTCTCGACGCTGGGCAGGTGCGCGGCATCGGACACCACGGCCTTCTCGGCGCGGGGGATGTGCGCGGCGAGATAGTCCGCCTGCGCGAGCGCGGGCGAGATGTCGTACTCGCCCACGACGACGAGGGTCGGGACCTCTATCTCGTCGAGGCGCGCGTAGGCGGGCGGCTCGAGCCCGACGGGCACGGGGCGTTCGAGCGCGTGACCCGTGTTCGCGAGGTTGAGCGAGTACGCGGTCTCGACGAACGCGGGGTCGAGGTCGGAGACGTCGCGCAGCGGTCCGACGTTCCACAGCGCGGCCTCGAGGCGGTAGAGCTGGTCGACCGTTCCGGTCTCGTAGACCTCGTCGAGTTCGGCGAAGAGCTCTTCCTCACGCTCGGTGAGCTCGACCCCGGGGTGGCCGCTGGGGCCCGAGCCGATCACGACCAGTCCGGCGACGCGGTCGGGAAAGTCGAGGGTCAGGTCGATGGCGATGCCGCCGCCGCGCGAACTGCCGACGATGACGGCAGAGGCGATCCCCAGGTGGTCGAGCAGCGCGACGGCATCGGCGCGGTTCGAGAACTCGACGTCATCGGTCTGCGTGCCGCCGAAGCCCCGGGTGTCGAAGCGGATCACGAAGTGCTCGGCCGCGAGGGCTTCGACCTGCGGGTCCCACATGCGCAGGTTCGCGATGCCGGCGTGGATCAGCAGCACCGCGGTGCGGCCGATGTGGCCGTCCGTCTCGTAGTAGAGGGAGGCGCCGGCAACGTCGAGATGGGTCATGCCCCAACGCTAGCGTGACCCCAGTTCGCGGGGTGTTCTCGCGCGAAAACCGTGGTATTCGTAGGGACGGTGCTCGAAACCGGTATTCCTGCGGTGCGGAATCGGGTAGCTGTACCCCTGCATGCGCGAGAAACCGCCCGACTCTTGACTAAAGTTGCCGTGTGCCCGAATACACCCGTCCCCCAGTAGTGCAGGTGACTCGTGGCAGTTAGCGCGACCGAGGAGCTCGCGGCCTGGAAGGCCGCGGCCGTAGCTCGTGGCTACTCGTACCAGTCCCACATCCGCGGTCCGCGTCTGCGTGGTCTGCTGTTCCGCACGGGAGACAGCGTCGTCGCGACATCCCTCGTCAGCGCCCTGCAGGCGGCTACCCCGTTCTTCGCCGGCAGCGTCAACGGCCGCTACGAGGTCGAGAACGCCGACCCGCGCAGCGTGTCCGCGTCGTTCGTCGCGATCCCGCTCGCCCGCAAGGTGCCGAACGCGGTACTGCTCGGCACGGGCGTCGACATCCTGCGCTCGGCCGGCGCCGCACTGCAGCCGCGCCACAAGCTCTCCCCCGACGACCACTTCGACGGCCCGTACGTGCTGCACAGCCACGGCGGTTCCGAACGCGAGGCGCTCGAGATCTTCACGCCCGAGTTCATCGAGCTGATGCACGAGACCACGGATGGCGCGGACGTCGAACTCATCGACACCTGGATGTTCGTGTACAGCCGCCCGGGACGCTACGGCAGCGAGGCGGCCCTCGACGGCGTCGAACGCCTCACCAAGCACGTGAAGGCCACCGTGCTGCCGTACATCGAGCCCGAGACGCCCGCCGTCGTGACGGAGCGCCCCGTGGCATCCGCCCCCGTCGCTGTCGAGCCCGACGACGCGGCGCGCCTCGCGGCCCGCGAAGAGCGCGAAGCACGGGCCGGCGCCATCGCTTCGGGCCGCAGCGCGCTCGACGCCCGCAATCGCGAGATCGGCCGGCTGGTCGGCGTCGCGGTCGGGGCGTTCGCCCTCGGAGCGGCCGCCTGGTGGTTCGTCGGCGACGTCGTTCTCTCGCTGTAGCCGCTCGCTAAGCGCTATAGCCGATTGTCAAGGCCTAACCCATTTAGCCTGTTGTCACCCGTTCGGGTGACACGAGCGTATGGTCGGCACATGACCATGACCGACAGCACGCCCGCGATGCCCTTCACCGACTGGGGTGTGGCCGCGGTCGCCCGCGGGTACGGGTACCACGAGAGGTTGGTCGCGCCGAAGCTGCGCGGGCTGCTGTTCACCGAGGGTTCCGGGGTCGTCGCAGAGCGGGTCGTCGACGCGCTCGACTCGCCCACGCCGTTCCTCGCCGGGCGCGTGTCGGCGGTTTACACCGCCGCGAAGACCCCGCTGTCGACCCTGTTCATCGCGATACCGCTGTCGCGGTCGATGCCGAGCGTCGTGCTGGTGAACGCGCACAGCCGTGCGCTCAGGGACGCGGGGATGTCGCTCGGTACCCGCGAGCTGGTCACGCTCGAGGGCGGATTCGACGACGCCTACTCGCTCTACAGCCAGATCGGCGGCGCGACGCTCGCGCTCGCCGTTTTCACCCCCGAGCTGATGCGGCAGGTCGTGCGCAGCGGCAGCAACAGCGACATCGAGATCGTCGACGACTGGATGTTCGTCTACGGCGACGCGAGCGAGACGACGAGCGAGGGCATGCTCGACAGCATCGAGCGGTTGGCCCTCCGCGTCGGCGGTGCGATCGTCAACCCGTTCGAGAGCGTCACGGATGCGCCGAGCGTCGCCGATCTGCTGGCCCGGGTCGACCGCGCGGGAACCGCCAAGAAGACCTCCGGCCTGACGCTCGCGCTGGTCACGGCGGCGGCGATCGCCGTCGGCGCGTTCGTCACCCTGTGGGGTTCGGCGCTGTACAACTAGCCGACGAGGTCGGGGTCGGAGCCGGTGCGCTCGCCCGTCTCGAGGGCCGCGATGGCGGCGAGGTCCGCAGCATCCAACTCGAAGTCGAAGACCCGCGAGTTCTCACGGATACGGTCGAGCGAATTCGACTTCGGGATGACCACGAGCCCCTGCTGCACGTGCCAGCGCAGCACGACCTGGGCGCTCGACCGGCCGTGCTTCTCGGCGATCGCCTCGAGGGTGGGGTCGCCGAGCACGCGGCCGCGGCCGAGCGGCGACCAGGCCTCGGTCACGATGCCGCGGGAGGCGTCGAAGTCGCGTAACTCGCGCTGCTGCAGCCACGGCTGCAGCTCGACCTGGTTGATCACCGGCGTCTCGGTCGATTGTGCGAGCAGGTTCTCGAGGTGGGCGACCGTGAAGTTGCTGACGCCGATCGACCGGGCGCGGCCGTCGCGCTTGAGGGTCTCGAGGGCGCGCCAGGTGTCGAGGTAGCGGCCCTGCTTCGGCGCGGGCCAGTGGATGAGGTAGAGGTCGACGTAGTCCATGCCGAGTAGCCCGAGGCTGGTGTCGAAGGCGCGGAGCGTCTCGTCGTAGCCCTGGTCGTCGTTCCAGACCTTGGTCGTGACGAAGATCTCCTCGCGGGGTAGGCCCGACGCCCGCACCCCGGCGCCGACTCCCGCCTCGTTGAAGTACAGCTTCGCGGTGTCGACGTGGCGGTAGCCGGCATCGATCGCACCCTCGACGAGCCGGGCGGCCGTGGCATCCTCCACCTTGTAGACCCCGAGCCCGAGCTGCGGGATCGCGTGGCCGTCGGCGAGGTCGATGAGCGGGGAGAACGGGGGCGTCGTCATCGTTCCAGTATCGCCGCTCGCCGCCGTGCCGTGCAGGGAGGGCGCGGGCAGCGGGCGGGCGCCAGGCAGCGGGGCAAGCAATCGACCTTCCGGCCCGCCCAGAGCAGCGGAAGCTTGCCCCTCTGCTCGAGGCGCCGGGCAGCGGGGCAAGCAATCGACGTTCCGGCGGGGCGTGAGCAGCGGAAGTTTGCCCCTCTGCTCTGGGCCGCCCGACGGATGGGCCGGGCAGGCCGGGCGGGCGGGGCGCGGCGGTCAGGCGCCGCGCAGGCGCTCCGCGACGAGCCGGTCGGCGGCCTCGACGGTCGTGATGCCGCTGCGCTCCGACTCGTCGAAGACCGCGCTGAGCGTCTCGCCGATCGCGTCGATGCGCGCGAAGACCTCCGCGTCGGTCGACGTCTCGTCGGCCAGCCGGATCACGCCGCCCGCGTTCACGAGGTAGTCGGGGGCGTACAGGATGCCGCGTGCCCGCAGCTCGGCATCGGCGCCCTTCTGCGCCAGCTGGTTGTTCGCCGCGCCGCAGACCGCGGTTGCCGCGAGTTCGGCGATCACCTGCGGCGACAGCATCCCGCCCACCCCCGCCGGCACGAACAGGTCGGCCTCGACCCGGTGTGCCTCGTCGGGCGCGACCCAGGTGGCGCCGAGCTCGGCCGCGAACTGCGCGCGCGCCGGGTTGAAGTCGGTGACGGTGAGCACCGCGCCCTCGTCGGCGAGCCGCGTGGCGAGCCGCGACCCGACCTGGCCGAGCCCGGCGACGGTGACGCGGCGGCCGGACACCGACGCGGTGCCCGTGGTGCGGCGGAGCGTCTCGAGCAGCCCGGAGTAGACCCCGCGGGCCGTGTACTCGGCCGGATCGCCCTGCCCGCCGTTCTCGGTGGGCAGCCCGACCACGTGTGCCGTGCGCTCGGCGATGACCGCCATGTCGTGCGAGTTCGTCGCCACGTCTTCCGCCGTGCGGTAGCGGCCGCCGAGCGACTCGACGAGGTCTCCGAGGTCGAGGAACGCGTCACGCCTGGCCTCGCCCTCGAGCACCATGCCCTGGGGCAGCATGATGACCGACTTGCCGCCGCCCGCGGCGAGCCCGGCCAGCGCGTTCTTCGAGGTCATCCCGCGCGCGAGCCGCAGGGCGTCGGCGAGACCGTCCGCCCACGAGTCGTACGTCCAGAGGCGGCATCCGCCGAGGGCGGGACCGAGTTTGGTGCTGTGCACGGCGACGACCATGGCGAGGCCGGAGCGGGTGCCGGTGGCGGCGACCACCGTCTCGTGGTCGAACGCGAGAACGTCGTCGTCGAGCGTTCGGGCGGGGAGGACTGCGGTCATGGGTGGCGGCCGTTTCTGTGGATTCGCATGTGGGCGGTATTGGGATGAATTACACCACCGACGTGCAGCGTCGACAAGAGTCATCCACATCACTGCACAGATCGACCAATGGATGACGCGAATGGCGACATACACTGGCCAGCATGACCGCTCTCGACGCGACCGACCGCCGCATCCTCACCGCCCTCGACGACGACCCACGCGCCTCGGTGCAGCTGCTCGCGCAGCAGCTCGGCCTCGCCCGCGGCACGGTGCACGCCCGCTTCGACCGGCTGGCAAAGGAAGGCGTGATGCGCAAGAACTCGGTGCGCCTCACCCCGGCCGCGCTCGGGCTGCCCATGCGGGCGCTCGTGACAGCCGAGGTCGACCAAGACCAGTTCGACGAGATGATGACCGACATGGCGGGCGTCGCGGAGGTGATCGAGTGCGTCGGGCTGGCCGGCGAGAACGACCTGATGATCCAGATCGTGGCGCGCGACGCCGACCACGTCTACGACATCACGAAGCGCATCAAGGGCTGCCGCGGCATCAAGCGCACTGCCACGTCGATCGTGCTGCGCGAACTGCTCGGCTTCAGGTTCGAGCATCTCTTAGAGAAGACCCACGGAGGGGCTACCGTAGCGGGATGAAGAAACGGGTTCTGCCCTATGCGTTCGTCGTCTGCGTGGCCGCGGGCGTCGTGGGCGCGGTCGTTCTCCAGAGCTTCGTCCCGATCATAATCGGGGTGGTAGTCGGGGGCCTGGTGGACAACGCGCGCGGGCGTGCTGGTGGTGGCGGCGGCGACGGCACCGGCGGGGCGGTCTATTTCGGTGACGGACACCACGGGCACGACGGCGGCTTCGACGGTGGCGGCTCCGACGGTGGCGGCGGCTCCGACGGTGGTGGCGGCGGAGACGGCGGAGGCGGGGGCGGCGATTAGCTGATGAGCGACTAGCTGATGGGCCGCTAGAAGATCATCGGGCGGTCGTCGTCGTCGCCCTCCGGCTCGACGTCGAGCTCGACCAGCACGGGAACGTGGTCGCTCGGCGCCTCGCCCTTGCGCTCGTTGCGGTGGATGCTCGCGGCAGTCACGAGGTCGGCGAACGAGCGCGATCCGAGGATGAAGTCGATGCGCACGCCCTCGTTGCGCGGGAAGCGCAGCTGCTTGTAGTCCCAATAGGTGTAGCCCTCGGGCACGAACGAGCGCACGGTGTCGACGAGCCCGATGTCGGCGAACGCGGCGAAGGCAGCGCGCTCCTCGGGGGAGACGTGCGTCGACTCACCGACGACGATCGTCGGGTCGCCGTTGTCCTCGTCGGTCGGGATGATGTTGAAGTCGCCCATGAGCGCGATCGGGGCGCCGTCGTTCGCGGCGAGCCAGCGCGCGGTCTCGTCGCGCAGCCTCGCGAGCCAGTCGAGCTTGTACGCAAGGTGCGGGTCGCCGAGCGCGCGGCCGTTGGGCACGTAGAGGCTCCACAGGCGCACGCCGTCGACGGTGACGCCGATCGCACGCGCTTCGATCGGCTGGTCTGGGCCTTCGGCGCCCTTGAGGAATCCCGGCTGCCCGGCGAACTGGGTCGCGACATCCGTCATCGGCAAACGGGAGGCGAAGGCGACCCCGTTCCACTGGTTGAGCCCCGTGAGCTGCACGTCGTAGCCGGCCGCCGTGAACTGCTCGTACGGAAACTGCTCCGGCTTGCACTTGATCTCCTGCATGGCCAAGACGTCGACGTCTTCGCGCACCATCCAGTCCACGGTGCGTTCGACGCGGGCACGGATCGAGTTCACATTCCAGGTGGCTACGCGCATGCCTCCACGCTACCGTTCGCCCGGGGCCGACAGGCTCAGTAGTCTTGACGGTGTGACTGACGCGCGTACCCAACTGATCGAGTTCATCAAGGCCGACGCCGTATTCCACGGCGACTTCACCCTGACGAGCGGCAAGAAGGCTACGTACTACGTCGACATGCGTCGCGTGAGCCTCGACCACCGCGTCGCCCCGCTCATCGGGCAGGTCATGGTCGACCTGATCGCCGAGATCCCGGATGTCGCGGCCGTCGGTGGGCTCACGATGGGCGCCGACCCGATCGCCTCCGCGGTCATGCACCAGGGCATCGCCATGGGCCGCAGCTACGACTCGTTCGTGGTGCGCAAGGAGCCGAAAGACCACGGCCGCGGCCGACAGGTCGAGGGCCCCGACCTCGAGGGCAAGCGCGTCGTCGTGCTCGAAGACACCTCGACCACGGGCGGCTCGCCGCTCGCGGCCATCGAGGCGTTGCTCAAGGTCGGCGCCGTCATCGCGGGCGTCGCCGTGGTCGTCGACCGCAACACCGGCGCCAAGGAGATCATCGAGGCGGCCGGCTACCCCTACTATTCAGCGATCGGTCTGAGCGACCTCGGCCTCGAATGAGCGACGAGAAGAACCCGCCGGGCGGCTTCGCCTGGGGCCTGACTCCGAGCAGCGATCCCAGAGACCCGAAGGCGACGCCCGACGCCGTCGAGCCCGCGCCCGGCGACACGGCTGACGACGCCCCGGCCGACTCCTCGACGCCGGGCCAGAAGCCGGAGCAGAAGAAGAGCCCCACCGCGGGTCTCGACCTCGGGCACTTCCTCGCCCTCAACCAGACCGAGATGATCGCCGCCGCGACCGAGGGCCACGACTCCGACGACGTCGCCACGACCGACACCGCCCCCAATCTCCCGACCGTCGCGCCCCTCGACGACGAGGGCGAACCGACCGAGGCCTTCGACTTCCGCGCCCCGCCGCCTCCGCCCGTCGACCCGATCCAGCCGCCGGTCTACCACGAGGGCCGCGCCCTGCCGTGGGAGCAGCCGCCCGCCTTCGACTCCGCCCTCGACGGCGCGACCGAGGTGCTGGGTGCCGAGGCCGTCGGCATGGACACCCCCGAAGACGAGTCGGCGCCGACGTCGGCGATCGACTCGCTGTTCGGTGCGGAGAAGTTCGAAGAGTACGAGGATGCGCCCGCCCAGGCGCTCGTGCCGTTCGTCCCGCGCGAGCTCGTGCCCGTCGCCGCGCCCAACACGCCCGCGAGCGACGCGCCCAAGCCGCCGCGCGGCCCCCTGCCGAAGAGCCAGAAGGTGCTCATCTGGGTGGCGGGCGGACTCGTCGCGGCCATCGCCCTCGTCGGCCTCTTCTTCCTCGGAACGCGCATCGCCCCCGACGAGCCGGACGCCGTCGCGACGCCGGCCGCCACCGCGGAGCCGACCGCGGAGGCTGAGGCGCCGGTCGCGCCCGCCGCTGTGCTCGGACCGGTCGCCCCCGGCGTGTACCGCTGGGACGACCTGCTCGGCACCGAGTGCGTCGACCCGTACGCGAACGCCTGGGAGAAGGAGTACACCGTCGTCGACTGCGCGGCCCCGCACGGCGGCCAGCTGGTTTACCGCGGCCGCTTCGAGGACTCGGCGCTCGACGCGTTCCCCGGAGTCGAGGCGCTGCAGGCCCGCATGAACCTGCTCTGCTCGAGCCCCGACAACATCGACTACGCGGCCGCGAGCCAGTTCGCCGACATCCAGGTCGCCGCGAGCTTCGCCGGCACGGAAGACGACTGGAAGAGCGGCAACCGCAACTACTACTGCTTCGTCAACCGTTCGTCGGGCGAGCCGCTCACCGGCAGCGTTTCGACCGCGCCGCGTGCGCCCGTGGTGATCCCGGTCGTACCGGCGCCGGAGCCCTAGATCTCGTCGGACTCGATCGGCTCGCCGTGCACGAGGTCGGCGACGCTGTCGAGGATCTCGTCGGGGCGGAACGGGTAGCGGTCGATCTCGGCCTGGTCGCTGATGCCCGTAAGCACGAGGATCGTGTGCAGCCCCGCTTCGATGCCGGCGACGATGTCGGTGTCCATGCGGTCGCCGATCATGCCGGTGTTCTCGGAGTGCGCACCGATCTTGTTCATCGCCGAACGGAACATCATCGGGTTCGGCTTGCCCACGACGTACGGCTCCTTGCCGGTGGCCTTGGTGATGAGGGCGGCGACCGCGCCCGTGGCCGGCAACGGTCCGTCGGCGCTCGGCCCCGTGGCATCCGGATTCGTCACGATGAATTTCGATCCGGCGCCGATGAGGCGGATGGCCTTGGTGATGGCCTCGAAGGAGTAGTTGCGCGTCTCGCCGACGACCACGTAGTCGGGGGCCGACTCGGTCATGATGAAGCCGGCCTCGTGCAGTGCGGTGGTGAGGCCGGCCTCGCCGATCACGAAGGCGCTGCCCCCGGGCAGCTGGCCGGCGAGGAAGTCTGCGGTGGCGAGGGCGGAGGTCCAGATGCGGTCCTCCGGCACGTCGAGGCCGGACGCCTTGAGACGGGCGCTCAGGTCGCGCGGGGTGAAGATCGAGTTGTTGGTGAGCACGAGGTACGGCTTGCCCTCGTCGCGCCACTGCTGCAACAGCTCTGCGGCGCCGGGAACGGGGTGGTTCTCGTGCACCAGCACGCCGTCCATGTCGGTGAGCCAGCACTCGATTTCGCCGCGGTTATTCATGCGGCAATAGTACCGATGTAGCCGCCTCGCCCAGCCGCTTCTCGATGATTGCCAGCGCATCGGGATTCTGCTCGACGAGCACGAAGCGGCGGCCCAGTTTGTGCGCCACAGCGCCCGTCGTGCCGCTGCCCGCGAAAAAGTCGAGCACCCAGTCGCCGGGCGCGCTCGACGCGTGCACGATGCGGCGCAGGATGCCCTCGGGCTTCTGCGTGGCGTAGCCCGTCTTCTCCTTGCCGGTCGGCGAGACGATCGTGTGCCACCACACGTCGGTCGGCAGCTTGCCGAGCGCCACCTTCTCGGGCGTCACGAGTCCGGGCGCCATGTACGGCTCGCGGTCGACCTCGGCGTTGTCGAAGAAGTATGTCTTCGGGTTCTTCACGTAGACGAGGATCGTGTCGTGCTTCGCCGGCCACTTGTTCTTCGCCCGCGCGCCGTAGTCGTAGGCCCAGACGATCTCGTTGAGGAAGTTCTCGCGGCCGAACAGGGCGTCGAGCACCACCTTGGCGTAGTGCACCTCGCGGAAGTCGAGGTGCAGGTACAGGGTGCCGGTGTCGTTGAGCAGCCGCCAGGCCTCCTCGAGCCGCGGTTCGAGGAACTCCCAGTAGTCGGCGAACGCGTCGTCGTAGCTGTAGAGCAGGCCCTTGACCGTCTCGTAGCTGCGGCCCTGGAAACCCTTGCGGGCGCCTCCGGCCGCGCGCACCGTCGTCATCGTCTGCCGCGACTGGGTGCGGCCGGTGTTGAACGGCGGGTCTATGTAGATCAGCTGGAACGAGGCATCCGGCAACCCGGCGAGCACGGGCAGGTTGTCGCCGTGGACCAGGAGGTTGGGGCCGTCGGGGCTCCACGCGGTCTCGGTCACCCTCGAAGGTTAACATCCCGCCGAGCGGCTAGCCTCGTGGGGTGACTGACGCGACCCCGAACCCCTCCGTCGAGCTGACGACGAACGGTGTGGGCCCATGGCGCGGCGAGTGGCCGGAGGGCGACCGCTGGGACGCCGAACTGCTCGAGCGCGGCGACTCGCGCAACGTGATCGACCGGTACCGCTACTGGACCATGGCGGCCATCGTCGCCGACCTCGACGAGCACCGGCACGGCTTCCACGTGGCCATCGAGAACTGGCAGCACGACATGAACATCGGGTCGATCGTGCGCAGCGCCAACGCGTTCGCCGCCGACACCGTGCACATCATCGGCCGCCGCCGCTGGAACAAGCGGGGTGCGATGGTGACCGACAGGTACCAGCACGTCATGAACCATCCGGATGTCGCGGCCTTCGTCGCCTGGACGCGCGAGGCCGGCCTCCCGATCGTCGCCATCGACAACATGGAGGGCGCGGTGAAGATCGAGACCTTCGACTTCCCGGAGCGGTGCGTGCTGTTGTTCGGGCAGGAGGGCCCCGGCCTCACGGCGGAGGCGCTCGCCGCGTCCGACGTGCAGGTCGAGATCAGCCAGTTCGGCTCGACCCGCAGCCTGAACGCGTCGGCGGCCGCCGCCGTCGCGATGCACGCGTGGGTGCGGCAGCACGTGGCGTTCTAGCGCCGCTATGCCCCGATCGGCGACGGCCGCAGCTCGCGCAGGGTGCGGAAGCGGCCCTGCTTGAGCGCTCCGAGCGCGGAGATGCCGAGGCACACCACGAGCCACGCGGCGAGCGGCCAGACCGCTCCCCAGAACGCGGCGTCCGAGCCGCCGTACATCAGCTGCCGCACGCCGTCGACCGCATGGCTCATCGGCAACCCCTGGTGGATGAACGCGAGCGGCGCGGGCAGGGTCTGCCACGGGAACGTGCCGCCGGCCGTCACCAGCTGCACGACCATGAGGATCAGGCCGATGAACTGGCCGACGCTGCCGAGCCACACGTTGAGCGCAAGGATGATCGACGCGAACGTGATCGAGATGAAGGCGAGGAAGCCGAGGAGGGCCACCGGGTTCGCCGAGTCCATTCCCAGGCCGAAGGTCACGATCGCGAAGAGAGCTGCGACCTGCAACACCCCGAGCAGGGCGGGCGTCAGCCAGCCGGCGAGGGCGGTGCGCACCGGGCGGCGCACGGCGGTGAGGGCGCGGCGCGACAGCGGACGCACCAGCAGGAACAGCGCGTACATTCCGATCCACGCCGCGAGGCTGATGAAGAACGGAGCGAGTCCCGCGCCGTAGTTCTGCGCCTCGGTCAGCGCGGTCTGCTTCACCAGCACGGGGTCGGCGATGGCCGCCGCCGCCTTGGCCCGCTCGGCCTCGGTCGACCCGGGGATCTTCGCGACGGCGTCGCCGAGCGACGTACTGAGTTCGGTGGCCCCGGTCGACAGCGTCCCGAGACCGGTCGAGAGGTCGGTCGCGCCGGT
>Ga0247809_1000347_pt1 | contig 22554 bp, 19 predicted proteins | sample UWRJL104311B1_FD_180951 | JGI IMG/M metagenome (GOLD analysis project Ga0247809, IMG submission 180951) | Plant litter microbial communities from Arlington Agricultural Research Station in Wisconsin, United States - UWRJ-L104-311B-1 | ecosystem: Environmental > Terrestrial > Plant litter >...
ACTCGATGAACCTTTTGCGGGAGTTGACCCTGTTGCGGTAGAGGACATTCAGAGAATTGTAGCTCAGCTAAAAAATAAAAATATCGGAATTCTAATTACCGACCACAACGTTCAGGAAACATTAGCGATTACGGATAAAACCTACTTAATGTTTGAAGGTGGAATTTTGAAAGCCGGCGTTCCTGAAGAATTAGTTGAGGATGAAATGGTTCGTCGTGTTTATCTGGGACAAAACTTCGAACTTCGTAAAAAGAAACTTGAATTCTAAATAAAAGTATTTAGTCTCAGTCTCGGTTTTCAGTTTTAAAATGATAATTTAAAATGAATTCAGAAAAACCAACACAGGAAGAATACAATAATTGGCACAAAGACCCAAATAACTGGTATTTGGGATTCTTGTACTATAATCCAAAGGACAAAAGATTATTCGCCCCAAAAAGAATATGGCAACTTGGATCAACAATAAATCTTGCCAATCCTTATTCTGTCTTAGTTGTCCTGGCAGTATTCTCAATAATTATTCTTGCACTTTTATCACGATAAAGCAACTACACAGTAAATACTGAAAACTGCGACTGCGACTGAAAACTACTCAACAGTTATAAACTGTAATTGCTGCAAATCACCATTGTAGATATTAACATCAACACGATGTTTGATTCCCGGCAAGGATGCTTTTTCGGTAAATTGCCAAAAAAGCCAGTCGTCTTCGATTTTTTCTCTGTAAAAATTGTAATTGGCTATCCAAAATAAATATTCGCCAAATTCTTCTTTTAGAAAATCACTATAATAGCGCTCTCCGGAATAAATTATAGGACGCACCTGATAATGCGCTTCTACCTTATTCAACCAACGCTTTAATCCTTTCTTTAAACTATCCAAAGGTTGATTTTTAGGCAATCTTTCGATATCTAAAACTGGCGGCAGATCCCCTTTTTGTAATTTTACGGTTTTAATAAAAAGATTAGCCTGCTCGATTGAGTTTTCATTTGGCCTATAATAATGATAGGCCCCACGTATGATTTTATGTTCTTTTGCTCCTTCCCAATTTTTTTTAAACTGTCTGTCTACTCTGTCATTGCCCGCAGTTGCACGAACAAAAACAAATTGTACAGGATATTTTTCTTCTAAAACCTCAACTTCATCCCATTGTACTTTTCCCTGAAATTCAGATACATCAATACCTATTACTTTTCCTTTATGATTTTCAAGAACTTTAATATTTCTAACATCAGACAAATGCTTATCAACCGCATCTTCGTCTAACACTTTATTTGATTTAAAGCCAAGATAATACGCCAGTCCATCACGATAATGATAAACTGCAAAAAAGAAAAGTAACACAAAAAAAGAATAAATAACAAAGCGAATTACTCTTGCTAAAACCGATTTCTGAGGTTTCGTTTTTCGCGAATAAGAAGTTCTTCGGGTAGTGGTTTTTCTTGCCATTGCGATAAAACTACTTTTTCAAAAACATATTATTAACAACTGATAATAATACGTAAAAAATGATAATCAAAGGAATTGCCATGTATTGCAGGACTACTACTAAAAGCAATGAAACCAACAAAAATACTATTTGAAGCACATTATCTTTGACCGTAAATTTCTTGATTTTTAAAGCAAATAAAGGGATTTCAGCATTCAAAATATAGGCACTACATAATGTTATGGCTAACAAAACCCAGTGATTACTTAGTATTTCGAATACGGCCAAAGAATTTGAATATTCTAAAACCAAGGGAAGACTTAAAATAAACAGCGCATTTGCAGGTGTTGGCAGACCAATAAAAGAATCTGTCTGACGGGTATCAATATTAAAATTCGCTAATCTGTAGCAAGAACCCAAGGTTACAATAAATCCTAAAAAAGGAATAAAAACCGATCCAATTACTTCATGAGGATTAGCGCTTTTTACAAACATAGAATACATTACATATCCTGGCACAACTCCGCTCGTAACCATATCTGCCAAAGAATCTAACTGCAATCCAAGCGGACTTGAAACTTTAAATAATCTGGCAAAAAAACCATCAAAAAAATCAAAAAAGATTCCTAAACAAACCATGTAAAAAGCCATCAAAAAATCGCCTTGTGAAACAAAAACAACGGCTATGCAACCACAAAATAAATTGATTAATGTAATTAAATTAGGAATGTGCTTTTTGATATTCATGATTTATAAATTTTGATAATTGCAACTACAAATTTCGCATAATAAGTGACAATTTATACTATTAGTACAAAAAATTTATATCAATCTTCTAAAAAGGTAAATGGGAAGTTGAGTTTCTAAAGTTTTTTTATTTAAAAATCCATCTTTATAATATTTCTCAAAAGGAATAAATTTGCTGAGTAAAATATTATATTTTTGGTAAAAATTAAAACAGACTCAGATCTGCTAAAAAATATCCGTTGAAGAAAATTTTTGTGCTTTTATTATGTTGGAGTTGTACGTTGCAGTATGCGCAAACCGTTCGAAAATATTCGAATGAATTTATGAATATTGGTGTCGATGCAGCTGCTCTGGGAATGTCAAGTGCAGTAACGGCTTCTACAAATGATGTAAACTCGGTTTATTGGAATCCGGCTGGTTTAACCAATCTTGAAGATCATCAAATTTCATTAATGCACGCCAATTATTTTGCTAATATTGCGCAATACGATTATATAGGATATGCAAGTCCAATTGACGACAGAAGTGCGTGGGGAATTTCGATGATTCGTTTTGGTGTTGATGATATTATGGATACCACCCAATTGATCGACAATCAGGGAAACATTGATTATAACAGAATTCGTTTGTTTTCGACTGCTGATTATGGTTTTACTTTTTCATATGCCAGAAAATTGCCTGTTGACGGATTTCAATACGGTGTAAATGCAAAAATTATTCGAAGAATTATCGGGAAATTTGCCAATTCCTGGGGATTTGGATTTGATGTTGGATTGCAGTTTGAACGAAATAATTGGAAATTTGGGTTGATGCTTCGGGACATCACAACAACTTACAATGTATGGAATATTGATGAAGAAGAATATGCCAAAATTGCCAATGCAATTCCGGGAGAAAATAACGAATTACCAGAAAGTACTGAAATTACATTACCAAAAGCACAATTGGGAGTTTCGAGAACGTTCGATTTTCATAATGATTATAGCTTATTAGTGGCAACTAATTTGAACATGCGTTTTGAGCAAACCAATGATATTATTTCATCTAAAGTAGTAAGTATTGATCCTGCTCTTGGATTTGAATTTGGATATACCAATCTTGTTTTTTTACGTGCGGGAGCAGGAAATTTTCAGAATGTAACACCGTTAGACAATACTGAAAAATTGAATTTTCAACCTAATATTGGTCTGGGTTTTAAATACAGAGGTATTCAAGTCGATTATGCGCTGACTGATTTAGGAAACCAAAGTACTGCTTTGTACTCAAATATTTTTTCATTAAAAGTAGATTTAGGTATCTTTAGATAAAATTTACAAACCATAAACTTCTTAAAATTTTAAATCATGAAAAATGTCATTTTCAAAAAAACACTTTTTAGTTTATTATTATTACTAAGTTTTATTGGTTTTAGTCAAAATTTGCCTTTATCCAAAGACGCTAAAATAAGTGTCCTCACTTGCGGATTAGGCAATGAAACTTATTCTTATTTTGGACATACTGCAATACGAGTTGCTGATCCCGGAAATAATATTGATGTTGTATATAATTATGGCGCTTTCGATTTTAGGACTCCAAACTTTGTGGCAAAATTTGCAAAAGGAGATTTACAATATTTTGTAATTGTACATTCGTTTCCGGAGTTTATTGAAGAATATAATAATGAAAAAAGAAGTGTATTTGAGCAAGAACTTCTTATTCCTCAGGATGCAAAACAAAGGCTTTTTGATAATTTAAATACGACATTAGCTTCTGAAGATCGTTTTTATACTTATAAATTTATTGATAAAAACTGTACTTCGATGGTAGTCGATATTATCAATAAAAGTTTAAACAGTACTGTTATTATAAAAAAAGGAGATACAGATATCACATATAGATCTATTTTATTTCCCTATTTCAACGGTCATTTTTATGATCAATTAGGAACCAGTATTATTTTTGGAACCAAAGTAGATCAATTGGGAACGAAGATCTTTTTGCCTTTTGAATTGAAAAATAGTCTAGAGAAAACTACTTATCAAAACAATTCATTAGTCAATAAAACAAGTACATTGTTAAGCTTTGAAAAAGAAACTCCGGGTTCCTGGTGGAATAACATCTATACTTATCTTTTTATTCTTGCCTTTGTTATTTTAGCTCACAATAAAATCGTTGACAAAATCTATCTTTTAATCTTATCGTTAATAGGAACCTTTTTTGTTTTTATGGGATTTTATTCCTTTCACCACGAATTGGCGATGAATTATAATGTGCTTTTATTTAGTCCATTATTATTGATTTTACTTATTTTTTCAGTTATCAAAAACAAAAGATGGACCTATCGATCTGCAGTTTTGCACTTACTTTTTTTAGTAGTTTATGCTATTTTTATGATCAACAAAGCTCATTTTCTAATTGTTTTGCCCATGATCATTACAAGTGGATTTGTTTTAGTGAGAGTTGCTATTCGAAACAAAAAACGTATCCCGATTATCATCTAAATTATTGTCCGCGGTAAAATAAAACTGTAGTAATTGTTTTGAAAGTAATACTTAAATCAAGAAATATACTTCGATGTTTGATATAGTATAAATCATATTGCAGCTTTATCAAACTCTCTTCGATAGATTCTCCGTAAGAATAGTTCACCTGAGCCCAGCCTGTAAGACCTGGCTTTATAACATGTCGTGTTTCATAAAATGGCATTACACGCGCTATTTCTTCAACAAAAAATGGTCGCTCCGGCCTTGGACCAATCACCGCCATATCGCCTTTTAAAACATTAAAAAACTGTGGCAATTCATCTATTCTTGATTTGCGCATCATTTTTCCAAAGGGAGTAATTCGCCTATCGTTTGACGTTGCAAAAACAACCCCGTTGGATTCAGAGTTTTCAACCATTGTTCTGAACTTATATATTTCAAAAATAACTCCATTTTTACCAACACGTTCCTGAGTGTAAAATAGCGATCCTTTGTTGGCAAAAAGGTTTCCAATATAAATTATAGGAATAAAAATAACACAAGCCAATATCCCTATAAAAGAAAATAAAAACTCCATAGAACGCACCAAAAACAAGTAAAGTCTGTTACTATTACTTCGGCTAAAAGGGAAAAACCTATAGAAATCTCTTGCGATATAATGCACAGGAATACGCTGTGTTTTACTTTCATAAACCTGCGTGTATTCACGAATAACATTTCCCGATTCTAATAAATGAAGCAATTGCTGGTATAAATCTGCAGTAATTCCGTCGGTTTTTTGAGAAGCAATTACAATTTCAGAAATTTGATTTTTGAATACAAAATCTTCTAAATCCTTCTTTTTTATTTCTTTCACATAATGAAAATTCGAATCTTCCTCTGATAAAGAATCTGAATTGACAAAGCCAATAATTTTATAATGCGGGTCAACATTCTCTAATCCTAAAACCAATTCTTCAACCTGATTTTGATCGCATATTAAAATAACACTTTGAGAAAATCGTTGTGAAGCCAGGAAATAAACATAAAATAAACGCCACAATAATAATGTGCCTATTATAGTAAAATAAAAGATCAATATAATCAAACGCTGCTTGGGCAATTCAGGAGATAATACAGGCGTAAATAAATAAGCTAAACTAGAAGCAGTTCCTGTAAATACAACACTTTGAAGAATTTGTAATTGATTACTGGAAACCTGTAAATTATACATTTCGAATATTAATCCAAAAACGTACACATAACTTAGAAGTAAAATAATACTAAGCAAATTACTTGTATTAAAAGCAAAGTAATTATAATCAAATATCAGACTTAATATAAAGAGAGCCGATAATATAAAAACAGTATCAAAAAAAAGAAGCAATAATCTTCTTTCCGAAATTTCGAAATGCATTTTATTAGTAGGAAACATTTATTTGATTTTGTTTAGGGGCTTAAACTTCAGGCAAATGTATTATAAAAAACAGATATTATTCTACAGAATTTTCTGCTTTTTCCGGAATTCTAACCTGAACTAACAAAAGCGACATGGCATATACGAAAGCAGGCGCTGCCGTTCGCATCGCGGCATGATTTATAGTCAAGACCCAAAAGACAAAAAAGGATAAGAAATATAAGTGCTGCCGATTATTTATGTACATAATAAAAGGAGTTACAAAAAGTATCAATAGTCCAAAAATACCAAATAAACCGTGTTCGCTAAACATACGGGTAATTTCATTATGCGAAGCAACTTCTTCTCCAAACGTTTCTTTTCTAATTTGTTTCCCCATTCCTGCTCCGACACCTAAAATAGGATTTTCTAAAAAAAGTGCTACCTCTTCATTCATAATTTGTTCTCTACCTCCTAGTCGGTCTTTTTTCTCTCTACCGCGAGCATCCTGATTTGCATATCTTTTTTCGATAAGGCCTCTAGTTTGAAAAGAAGAATACGTCCATACTCCAACTGCCATTAAACCTGTCAGAATAAAAACCAAAACAAACTTACTTTTCCCTTTTGCATTAGAAAATCTATATAACAAAAACAACAGACAGACAATCATAACGACTGCTGTTATAATTCCTCCTCTTGAAAAAGTAACAATACCTCTGTAAGTTATAAAGAGTAGTAAAAAGCTATTTATAAAAATTGTCATTTTTGATTTTGAGAACAATACTAATTGTGTAAAAAAGACAAACATTCCTAAACCTAATGCAGTAGAGACCTGATTTGGGCCAAATCCTCCTGAAGTTTCAAAATTAGATTGTGTTCCTGTCACTACATCTCTGACACTAGGATTGAATAAAAACAAATATACTGTCGTACTCACTATTGGTAATCCCATCGCAACTACTACATTTTGTAAATCAGAAAATAGAATTCTTCTTTTAAACATATATATAGAAGATATGGCTAAACAAACCGGACCAGACAAATTAAAAACCAATGATTTTTTAATATCTATTGCCGGATTGAAAACCGTAGAAGTAATTAAAATACCCGGAATTAATAAAATTAAGAAAAACCAATATATAAATGCATTTGTCGAAAAATTACTATATATCATACCTAAAAGCATGAAAAAAATAACATTAACTTTTACAAATTCATTATTAAAATTACCACCCGTCATTCGTAAAAAGACCTCTACACCAACTAAATAAGCTGCAATATAAAGCACTTCATTGTTTGCGTTTTTAGTGCGATAAACAATAAAAAAACCAGCAAGTGGAATAAAGAGTGCGTATAATTTTGACAAAAAAGGGATCGCAAAAACAGCCAAAGCAATCACTGCATGAATTAGAAGCAGAAAGCTATAGGACAATTTTGTTTTTTTCATCTTCATCTATTATTTTAAACTGTAAAAGTAATTAAAGATTTCAACCATAAAATATAATTCGACAGAATAGTCTCTGCACTAAAATCCTTTTGAACTTTATTAAATAAATTCAAACCTATATCATTTCTGAATTTTTCTGACTCAATCAATTTTTCAATCGCTGTTACAAGCGCATTAAGGTTGTTGGATTCTATTATTACCCCTTCTTTTTCAGAACTAATAATCTTTGAAATTTCCCCTACATTTGTAGCAATTAAAGGCAATCTATTCAATCCATATTCTAGAATTGCAAGCGGGAGCCCTTCTGAAAGAGAAGGCAAAACAGCGATCTGACATTGTAATAATGAAGCATTCACATTATTTGTAGTGCCGTAAAAATATACCGTGTTTTGAAGTTGTAAATCGTTAACTTTTTTCTTTAACTGATCAGAATAGGAATCATTAAAATCTTTTCCAAATAAATGAAAAGTCCAATCCGGGAATTTATCTTTTATTACTTTAGCGGCATTAATTAATAATATATGATTTTTTTGAGGACGCAGATTAGCTACACAAATAATTCTTTTTCCTTCAGATCCGTTTAGATTAATCTTTTCATTTGAGATAGAAGAATCAAGAATAAAATTAGGAAAGTAAATTATATTTGAACACCATAGATAAGATTTGGCCCAATCTCTCAATGCTGAATTTACCGAAATAATTCCGGTAAAAAAGAGAGATCCAAATTTTAAAATTATATTTTTTCTTGCAAACAAATCCTGTGAAATTCCGTAATGATCATGCCAAATGATTTTAATTTTTGGCAAAATCAATTTTACTAAAACTGCACTAAAAAAAGAAGAGCTATGCGCATGAATAAGATCAACTTTATTCTCTTTTAAATATTTACGTAATCTAAAAACTGCTCGAAGATCTATTTTCTTCTTTTTTTTCAAAAACAAATAAGAAACGCTTTTATCAATTTGATTTACTAATAATCCTTCTTTACGAGATGTAACTAAACCAGAAAACTCTATTTTTTTAGATAATACATTAGCATAATTTACTGCCATACGTTCTGCTCCGCCTGGTTCTAAAGAATCTATAATTTGTACAATTCTCATGAGGTCAATAGCTTTTTAATTTCATTTTCAAAAAGATCTGTGGTATAATTTTGTGACCATTGCATAGCTAGCCTGCTTTTAATTAAAAATGTTTTTTCGTCGCTGATGATTTCCTTTATCATATTTACATCTTTATCTAAATCCATTTCTAACAAAATACCTCTATTACCATAATCTAGCATAGATGGTAAACAAGAAACTTTAGTCGCCATAGGAACGCAACCCCAAAACATTCCTTCGGCAATCGCTTTTGGCCAACCTTCGCTTCTTGAAGGTAAAATTACAAAATGGCTTTTTTGATAGGCTTTTTTTATGATCTCCTTATTCTGATTTCCGTGTAAAACAATAAATTTTTCCAGATTATTTGTTTGAATATAGTTTTTTAAATTATTTCTTTCAGAACCTTCTCCGTATAAATTAAGAACTATATTAAATCCTTTTTCTATTAAATTTTGCATTATTTTTATTCCATATAAAGGATTTTTACCTGAAACCAAACTACCAACAAAAATAAATTCAATTGTACTATTGAACCCTGTTTTTGATATGATTTCTTTTTCTGAATCTGAATAAGTAGCGGTAAAAAATGGTTTAATATTTTTAGATTGATTTTTCCATTCTCCATATACCAAAACAGTCATATTTCGTGTAAAAAGAGCATTGCTTAAAATCCATTTTTGCATTTTGTATGTAAAAGGCTGCTTACTTTGAGGATCCCAATTTCCAGCGTATTTTGCTGTTTTTATTTTTTTAGGAAAGAAAATCTGAACAAAACAGCCTATTAACCCCATATTTCCCGGGCAGCGCAAATGAATATGATCTGCATTTTTCATGGCTAAAAAAACTTTCCAGAAAATTATTGGTAATTTAAAAACTGAGGATAAAACATTCTTAAAATTAGTCAGATTGAAATCAGGAACCGGGCGAAAATCAATCTTGTTACAACCATAAGGAATATCAATTTCTGTTGGTTTTTTATTTTTTAATGGAGCAACAATAATTACGTCATCAATATATTTAAACCAAATATTCATTTCACTAATATATGGCGCGTAAGCAAAATAATCATTTATTTCACGAATATGAGTTACATGGCTTATGATGATAAAGTTACTTGATTTCAAATGTTAATTCCGTTTTCAACAATAGACAAAATTCTTCTAAGATAATTTTTCGGATGTAAATAAATTTTGCTCCAATTCAAATTATCCTCTCCCATTTTTAAATATTTTTTACCTTCTAATAAATATTCTATTTTTTCAGGTAATTCTAAGAATGAACTGCGTGTATTAAGTCTTTCATAATTTACATGTTCTTTAAAATCATCCACAGCAATATTAAGCGGAGTTGTTATAACTGCTTTTCCAAATAATAAATACTCTCCAATTTTCCAACCAGGAGTATCTTTAAGCCCATCATCAGCAACACAAATATTATATTTACTTAACGTATTAAGATAATTATTTTTATTAGAATGTTTTGCATCCAATAGTAAATCTGGAGCCAATTCACTAGCGAGCTTATCCGTAAACAAACCAACAGAAGCATTTTTATATGTTTTTTTAAGTAAACGACAAGCATTAATCCTAAATTCATTTTGACTCATTCTACGTTCTTTTTCGTCTTTGTCATTATGATTATCAGGATTCCATAACCTCGTATGAAAAATTATATTACCCCCAAAATCAATAACTTTGCGAGGATATCTTTTTATATCTAAAATCGCATGTGACGAATTTGTAAACAATGAAAATCTATCTATTGCTCTTATAACCTCAGTCCTATTCTGCTTGTCAAATAATATATCTTTTTTTAAATTCAACAACAACACATGACTTTTATATGCCATTGGAATATTAAAGTTTAAAGGATATATTTTTTTTGTTTGATGCTCGACACGCAGAGATCTTTTAAAATAAAAATCATATAAATCCGCTGAATCAATAAATTTTGGTCCATCAGAATAATCAAAGAAAATACTTTTCCCTTCAAGATGCAATATTGCTCCATCATATCCCACATTCTCATTTTTAACAATATTTACTTTTATCTTTTCCGCTTTACAAAAATAAAAATAAGCATATATAAGCTGATTTAAGTGATGTGTCCAAACCGATAATTCTAATTTCATAATATTTGTATGAAAATTCATATTCTTCAAATCTTACTTTTCTCCTTAAAATCGAGCAAAACTGACTTATTAAACATTAAACTACACCAACCCATCATTCGCCCAGCTGCTTCTGTAAAAGCTTTTTTTCTATGGACATCAGTAACTGTATTACTAAAACGAATTAAAGTCAACAAAATAGTAATCGCATTCCATTTGAAACGATCTGCAAATTTTGGATTTGGGTTTTTAACGCGCCATACATACCAACCGTTTCTCACCACCATTTTCCCATATTTGTATTGATTTGGTCGACCTGAAACATCATGAAAGTGAGACAAATGGGCATTCGTATTTATTACATTTTTACCAAATTTTAAAGCTCTTAAACTAAAATCAGCATCTTCATACAAACCATAACCTTCAAAAAATTTAGAAAATTCGATATTATCTATAACAACTTTTCTAAATGCCATTGACATACCAATAAGTAAATCAACTTCGTATATTTTTCCTGTCATCGGAAACCCGGACGTTCTTCCGTGTGAAAAATTTGGCATTTTTCCTGAACCTAAATGAGAAGCAAGGCCTAAATAATTTCTGACCACATTCCTTATTCCTTCTTTATAGAAATATCCCTCGAATAAATAGTATTTTTTCTCATTATATAAAAATCCCTGATTTTGAGGTTTCCAATTATACTCATTAATTGCTACTCCTCCTACTCCAGTGATGTCTAAATTGCTTTGAAACGTTTTTACTATTTCAAAAAAATAATCGGGTTCTAAAACTGTATCGTCATCTAAGAAACAAACTATTTCGATATCATCGCTTACTTTCGACATCCCAAAATTTCTCTGTCTTGTCAAACCTCTGTTTTCCTCTGAAACCAAAAAATATTTTAAATTTTGAAATAGATTTTGTTCTAAACATTTTTTAGTTTCTTCATTAAGTGAACCATCAATTATTAAGATTTGATCGGGATAACAGATCTGTCCTTTAACTGACTTGAGCAAAGTTAACAATGCATCAGGACGCATATATGTACAGATAATTAGAGAAAAGCGTAAAGGTAAATCCATCAAATTTATATTTTTAAAACTACCAAAATATTTCCGGCCGTTAGTTCTTCATCAGAGTATTTCTGATAATCTTCATGAATTGAAACTTTTTTAAATAAATCATAGGCTACTTCTCCTTTATTTAAATTGCCATATTCGAGATGAATAATTTCATAGTCATATTTTTTGAAAATCTCAAGAAATTGAGGTAATCTCAGCCTATTATGATAATCATATCTAGTATGAACTTTATTCCATTCCTCTTTGCTATACCTTAAAAAATCATGAGAAGATAAACCGCGATCGCCATGCTGTCTCAAATCGCTTGGTGAAATAAAATGAATTATATAAGTCCCTTTTTTTAATTCTCTTTTCATTTTTTCATGTAATGCGTCAACATCATTTTCATTCATATGCGAGAGCACATAACGTGAAAAAACGACTTGGACATCAGGAAAGCTTTCTTTTACAGCATTGTAATTTGGGAAATACTCAATTTCATAAGGAAGTTTATATTGATCATCAGGATTAACCAAGACCTTAGCAGAATATCTTTTAGAAAAAAGATCATTTAATTCTAAAATTCTTTCTTTTTTAAAATGTCTGTTAATGTCAACAGTGTAGACTCTTTTTGCTTCAAACTTAAACTTGAAAAAATAAGGCATACTGGGAAACCAGCCTGAACCTAACTCAAAAACAGTTTTATACTTTAGATCAATATTCAAACCATTCAGAACTTTTGAAAGTCTGCTATATGTTGAGTCAACACTTTTTAATCGATCCTCTAAAGTAGATTTATCGAAGAAACTTTGAATTTTATGATAGCAATAATCACCCACTTTATTGGGTAATAAAGCAAGTGATTTAAATAATATAGTTTTTACTTTATGATTCATTTACGATTTAAATTACTTTCCGCATTTGTAGAGCAGTATTGCTTTTCTCGAATATGTTACCCTGAATATCAATATCAAAAATTACTTTTTCAAAATTGGCCCAATAATCAATTAGCTCAGTAAGAGTTGGATTCCAGATTTCCTGGTTTTTAATTTTATTTCCTAAAAACTTAAAATTATCAGAAACTTTACTATCAATTGTTGTGGGTGTTGAAAATAATTTACCACCATGATATTCCAGCGGTACTGAAAAATAGGTATGTGCAATAAAAACGCCTTTCTCCTGAATTAAGGTGTTTATATTTTCGTTAGAGAGCGATTTTTTAAAATCGAGCATTTCTAAAGTCTGAAAAACATAGAATTCTTTGTCAAAAATATTATGCTTAAATACAACTGGAGAATATCTTGCTAATTTATATGACTTCTTTTTCTTAGTATTCCAAAATAATAAAACTGAAAAAACAGAACTACTAAGTCTGGAAAAATCTTTAACCAAAGAAAAAAATGAGCGCACATCCCTTTGAAAAAAAACTTTTTTAAAATGTGTTGCTGCATTAGAATATCTTAAAATCAAATCTTCATCATTATAATAGTGAAATAAAATATTCTTAATCATAAGCTGCATTTTTTTTACTAAACCCAGGTTTTTGCTTCCCTTTAAAAAGCTTGCTAATGTGAAATGCTTTTTATTAAATTGATTTATAACGCCTTGTGTTGCCGTTCCTGAATCAATATAATTCCACAGTGTATTAATTTTTTTTTCACACAAAACCGCTTCAAATTCACTCTCCTTAATTTTGTTATTTTTAAAAAGAGAAAAATTATAAGGCTGAAACCCATGATCAATCCAGACTTTTATATGATCTAATGGTGGGACAAATTGCTTAAAATCTGCGAAACTTTCCTCATTTTTTTTTAAAGACTGTGAAAGCGAATGATAACACAACTCATGTCCTGATTCCCTCCATTTCAATAATTCTTCTTCTTGATTTTGGTAAGATGCATTTTGTTCTCTTTTAGAAAAATGATTCAAGAAAAATCCTTTTGTAATTTTTATTTGATGTTCATTAAAAAATTCTCTTTGCAAAATTAAATTTTCTGCCGTATCAAAATCACAATGATCAGTAAAACATGCTACTGCCGAGAATGGAATTTTAGACCTACTAATCTCAATTGAATAACTTTCAGGAAATAATAAGGCTGGGGGTTCTGCGAAATCCCACTTTTGTTTTGCCTGAGAAATTATTTTTCTATTTTTATTTCCTAAATAGTTAGCAATAGGTGCAGCAAGATCAGGATTAAATCGCCAAAGTAAAACATATGGAATTTTATGATCTACTTCCCAAACACCATCTGTTATATTGGCCTGAATTATCTCTCCGGTTTGAAGTTTTATAATTTTTGGGCTAAATTGGTTGGCGATATATGTTGTGTGGCATTTTCTCCAAGTATAATCATGGTCGCGAAATTCAGCAATTTTTTTAGAGAAAGTGAATTTTATATCAAATGCATTACAATCTTCAATATTAAATAAAGATAAATTTATAGCAATTTTAGATAAATGATTTATATCAAATTCTACGTCACGACTTCCCTTATCGGTCACAATTGTTATACTTTGTATCAAAAGTTATATTTTATTTTTTAATTGATTTGCCCAATACACACTTTGCTTCCACTGTTTTCTAAAATTCAAAAAATACAGAACGGGATTTTTTACCGATTGCAATTTGTAAAACTTGATAAATAAAATTGTTTTATAACCATTAATTTCTTCTTTGCTCAAATGTAAAACTTTGTATAACATTGCTGTTGGTGAAGGTTTTGGCTGAATGGTATCATTTTGCCATGGCAGAACCGGTTTAGTTCTAAAACCACCAATTGGCGCCTTTAGATGAAGAATTTCGGGTTCTGGAGAATATAGAACATCTATACCTTTATTTCTAAGCTGCATTCCAAAATCAGAATCTTCTCCATAACCAAATTCAAAACCTTCTCGATAATGAATATCTTGCAAGATCTCATGTTTTACTATACTACAACCCGATCCAAAGCTTTCCCATTGCATTTGGTTCTTATATTTTTCATTGGGATTGTATTCGCTTCCATAGCATCCCAATGTAACTGCTTTAACGCCGAATTTATCTATTTGATTAAAAGCTTCTTCTAAAAACGAATCTTTTATTCTTATATCATCATCAGCCATAAAGATCCAATCATTTTTTGTTTCATTTAAAGCTATATTTCGAGCGTTACAAGCACCTGCCTGATGTATAAAGATATGTTTTATCTCAAAAGGCCAGTTCTCTGAAGCCAAATAATCCAGCTCCGAAATACTATTCTTCATAGGATTTTGCTCAACAATTATTACATTTAGCGGCAAACAAGTTTGTTGAGCTAAATCTTTGAGAAAATCATACAAAAAGCTTTTTCGTCCTATTGTGGGAATAATAACATCTATAGCTCTTGAACTAAAAATTTTAAGAACAGAATTAACCTGAACATTATTAAGATCTATTTTACCTACATTTCTATTTTTAAAAAACAAACTACTTAATAAAGGAAAAAAAAGAATTTTATGCTCATAAATAACCAAATTAATAAATAATAACAAAACCCAACGGGTTCTATAATGCTGCTTAACAAATCTAAAAAGGACAAATATTGAACTAGTATATTTTTTCTCTATGTTATTACTGTATAATAATTTTGGCTGTGAATAACATAGTAATCCTAAAGGACAACAAACTTTTGCCAATGAATTAAGGTAATAATCAAAATCAGATTCTAGTTTTATGCGATTATTAACAGTAAGCAGCAACGAAGCATGAATAACACCAACAATGCTGCTCATTTGCCAAGTCGGATACATAACGTTTTTATTAATTTTAATAAAAGGTGAATCCTCGATATAGCCAATTTTTGTTCCTAGATAATCATTTTTTTGCGGATTAAAAGTAAACATCATTTTATCATGATGCATAAATTGAGAGACTTCCTTTAAATTAAGATAATCTTTATAATCTATATGACACCAAACTATTTTTGCAAAAGGAAATTGAGAAGCTAGTTCCATCATACCAGAAGAAATGTTGTCTGTATCGCTAAACGGTATGACTACATTTTCTTCTGAAATAACCTTTACAATTCTTTTATTATTATGAAATAATATTATCAAAATTTACGAATTATAGTTTTATAAAAATCAATATTATCATTTACTATTTTATCAGTACTAAAAAAAACTTCGACTCTTTTTCTCGCATTTTGCCCCATTTTTTTTGAAAAGTCAGAATCTTCTAAAAGCTGAACGATACGTGATGCAAATAAATCATGATTACTAGGATGAACTAAAAAACCGCTTTCTCCATCCATAATCATTTCGTTTGCCCATCCAATATTTGACGCTACGATTGCTTTTTTCATAGCCATAGATTCTAGCCAGGAAACCGGAAAAGCTTCTGCAAAGGAAGGGAACACGCAAACTGTAGCTTCTTCAATTTTGCTTTTAATTTCAGAATAAGGAACACTTCCTAAATAAGAAACATTTGCTTTGGCTTTTTCTGAAAAAAAATTTTGCATCATTTTCCAGGTTGATGAATTACCTGAAATAATATCCGGAACATCTTTACCAACCAAGATCAATTTTACTTCAGGAATATTCTCTAATACTTTATTAAAAATTAAAGGCAATTCCAGAAGCCCTTTTTTTCGAATTAAACTTCCAAAATACAATATAGTTTTTTCTATCTGGGAATTTTCATTATTAACCTGAAACAAATTAGTTTCAATCGGATTTGGAATAATGGTAAACTTTTTATTCAACTCAAAAAGCTCATTTGTTTTATCTGCAGTAAACTGGCTTACCGATAATAGTCCATCTGCTTTTTGTAATGCTCTTTTTTCGTGAAACTTATTAATCCACTTTACGGGGCGATCATCGAAATGACAAAAATAAGTATCCGAACCATTTAATCTTATAATTAAGGGACACAATTTGGGTTGTATAAATGATGAAATACCTGTCCAATCTGGCGCTTCAACTAAGTCAATTTCATTATGAGAATATAATTTATTAATTATTCTTTCAATTTTTTTTCTAGTTAATAACCACGATAATCCTTTAAACTTTATATTCTTTATCTGTTGAATAATAATTCCATCATCATCAAAAGTATTATCTTCTTTTTGACCATAAACTAAAACCCGAACTGAAACACCTTTCAATAAAAGGCCAACTGATAAATTTTTAATACTGGTCCCTATACCACCAGAGCTTCCTGTTTTAGGATGTGGATATTCTGGTGTTAAAAAGGCTATTTTCATCATTTTATTTATTAAAAAAGTCTTTCAAAATCCTGACAGTAAAAATTTTAGCTCCAGCATCAGTCATGTGTCCACAAGATGAGAAGTACTTATTGTCTACCACAACATTCTCGTAATTATGAATTTCCGGATATGCTTTTTTTACTTTATCAAAATAATTCATCCCTACAACATTTTCACACATTGGAGTCATTACAGTTATTAAATTGATATTATTAGCTACACAGATATTTTTAATTTCTTCATAGTACTTGTTATGTGGCAAGGGATTTAAATTGACAATATTATTTTTCATATTGCCATTCTTATGCTTTTTTAATGGATAAAATCCTAAGTTATCTAAAGCATTTGTTTTTTCCTTACTTTCAATTTTAAAAATTTCTCTAAAACCAATTTTCGAATCGTACTTTATATATCTGTAAAACGGAATATAATATAGTTCATTGAAATTTTTTTGACCCGAAAAATGCTCTTTAATGACATTTGAATTATGAATATAAGGCAAAAATTTTGCAGAAACTCCATCAGATTCCTGATTATTAGAAAGATTTAAATCAGCCTCAAGAATTATATTTTTTATTTTATATTTTCTTTCGATCATTAATTTCAAAAGTAATGACGATTCAAACAAATGGCCTCCACTCATACCGTAATTAAAAGTTTTTAATCCAACATTTTCAAACATCTGAGAAACAAAATGATTATTAGCTCTTGATGAGCCTAAAACTATAATATCATATTTTTGTGCTTTTGAGTTAATTACAGTTTCTATTTTTCCTCTATTTTTAGATTGCATAAAAATAGCTGTGTAAAGACCATCAAGCGCAACAGCAATCAAAGTGATTACCACAATAATTTTAGTTATATAAATTAAAAAACGTTTCATTAAAATTGAAAATATATAAATTCTTTATAATCTGAAAAAGTTCCGAATGCCATTATAGCTATTATCGCAAAAGCCAATTTTAGCATATTTCTTTTTCCTGAAAGCGGTTCAACTTTGGTGCGATTATTCCATTCGACCAAAACAAAAATGCCAAGAATTATTAATAATTCATAGCTATAACGTTCATTATCTAAATATTGAAAACTAAAATCTCTACTTAAAATCATACGTTTTAAATACAAAATCGCATCTGTGATTGTCTTGGCTCTAAAGAAAATCCACGCTATACAGGTTAACGAAAAAGTATATAGAATACTCATTATAACTTTTGCCGAATCAAAATTAAATTTCAACTGAATAGCTCCCATATTGTTTCTGTTACTGTTGGATAAAAGCAATGGTAAAAAGTAAATGGCATTTATAAATCCCCAAGCCAGATATGTCCAATTTGCTCCATGCCAAAATCCGCTAACAAGAAAAATGATAAACGTATTTCTAATTTTCATCCAGATTCCTCCTTTACTTCCTCCTAACGGAATATATAAATAATCTCGAAACCAAGAGGATAATGAAATATGCCAACGTCTCCAAAACTCTGCGATATCTCTTGAAAAATAGGGATAATTAAAGTTTCGTAATAAATCTAATCCGAACAGTTTTGAAACTCCTAAAGCAATATCTGAATATCCTGAAAAGTCTCCATAAATTTGAAAAGCAAAGTATATTGCCCCTAAAATAAGTGAAAAAGAATTCATCGAAGTATAGTTGTCGAAAATCGCATTCGCATAAGTCGCGCAAGTATCTGCAATGACTACTTTTTTTACTAATCCCCAAATAATCTGACAGATCCCTTCTTTGGCTTTTTCAAAATCAAATTCTGTTTTGACTTTTACCTGGGGCAACAAATGTGTTGCTCTTTCTATAGGGCCGGCAACCAAAAGAGGAAAGTAACTTACAAAAAGTGAATAATCTACAAAGTTATATTCTGCCTTTATTCTTTTCAAATAAATATCAATTACATACGATAATCCGTGGAAGGTGTAAAATGAAATTCCGACAGGAAGAATAACATTTAATAAAATTGGGCTTGCCTGAATGCCAACTGAATTTAATAATTCAGAGAATGAAGTTGCAAAGAAGTTATAGTATTTGAAAATTCCCAGAAAACCTAAATTGACAATAATACTTAACCAAAACCAAAATTTCCGACTATTCTCAGACTTGCCTTTTTCAATTTGAATTCCGGTGTAATAGTCGAGAAATGTAGAGAAAACAAGTAAGAATAAGAATCTCCAATCCCAGCAGGAATAAAAATAATAGCTGGCTACAATTAACAAAGCATTTTGCGTGCTTTTCGTTTTATTGAATACAAACCAATACAAAAAGAAAACGATTGGTAAAAAAATAGCAAAAGCTAAGGAATTAAAAAACATATTTAATTTATAGTGGTATTAAATTTAATGCACTTATTTTTTGAGCAATTTAAAATGATTTTCTACCATTTTCGGCAAAGAAAAGGAATTAGCTATTAATTCTCTCGTATTACCTGATATCTTTTTAGTACCTAAATAAATTTCTTCGAGTAATTTTGTCATAGTTTCTATATTCTTTACTTCAACAATATATCCGTTTCCCCCTGAAGTAATTACTTCCCTATTACCTCCAACATTAGTCGTAATTACCGGAACATTTGCTGCCAGGCTTTCTAAAATAGACAAACTAAAACATTCCATATGCGTAGGCTGAAGCATATAATCGTATTGCGAAAAAATTTCATTTAAATTAGGTTTACTTCCCATAAAAATAAAACATTCTTGCAAACTATATTTCTGAATTCGATCTAACAACTGTTGCTTATAAGGACCATCTCCAAATATCGTTATTTGAATTTGATTTTTAATTTCATTAGAAAGAAGATATACCGCATCAATTAAATCCTGAATTCCTTTTGATTCTCTAAGATGCGACACTACTAAAAATGTGGGTTTTTGTATTGCTCTTTTATTTCTTGTTAAAATTGAATTGATTATTACGCCATTGTAAATGGTAATAGTTTTAGGTTCTAAATGATTTCCAAAATCTTTCAAAATCTCATTTACAGTATAATTCGATACTCCAACAAAAACATCAATATATCTTGAAAACAGAATTCCTTTGAGTTTTTTATTTATTTTCTTTTTGATTGGATATCCATTTAAAGGTCTTGGATTATGATCCACAGCAATTATTTTAGCCTTTGAAATTTTCTTTATTTTATAAAAAAAAGGAATGCATAATTCGACAAAATGAGTGATAATATGTGTATAATGAAGTTTATTTTGTTTATAAAAAGAAAGGAAATAATTTTCTACGCTCAATTCTGAATTACTATAAATAGTTAAATCAGAATAATTGCTATTACTTGACTTATTAGGAAAGAACCAATCTATTTGGATATTATTTTCTTTACATTTTTTATCAAATTCCCAGAAAAAATAATCCATACCTCCTATGCGTTCCAGAAGTAATTTATAATTACAGATTATTGCTATTCTTTGATTTCTTATGCCCATTTCATCAGAGTTTCGGCTATTCTTTTACCTGTATTTTCTAATGGTTTACTTACTTGTAGTTGCAATAATTGCTTTCTATTTTGCGAATCCAATTTTGAGTTTTCTAAATATAAATTTATTGCATTTATCAATTCATCCTGATTTTCGACAATCTTTGTTGCATTACTATTTACAACATTTTCTATATGAGCATATTTTAAAAAACGTTGATCATCATACAATCCGTTTTTAGAATTTCCAAAAACAATATTGATCACAGGTTTATCAAACTGAATAAAATCCAGGCTCATTGTAGATAACATATTAATGTTAAGATCTGAATACTGTAATAAGCTTCTCAAATCTCTTATATCCTCTACAGAAGGAATTCTTTGAGACCACGATTCCTGATGATTTTCTCTTGACAAATTCCATTTTGGATAATTCCATTTTATAAAGGGAAATTTTTGTACAAATTTCGAAAAACGAATAGGATCTTCTGCCGGAGAAGTTCTAATAATAAAATTTACTTCTTTTATTTTTCCTTGTTGTATCGCATTTGCAATACTTTCAATATACAATTCGTCATTTTTACTAGTAGCTATATCACCACAACTAAAACAAATCGTTTTTAGATCCGGATCTATTTGAAATTTTGAAACAAATTCTTCTTCTGAAACTCTGTACCGATCAAGGACATAAGGTTCAAATTGAGGAGTTCCCACCACCTCAATGTCTTTTTCTTTTATTGATGAATAAAACTCTTGCAATTCAGATTTCATCAGATCGCTCCACACCAGGTAATAATTAAAATTAGCTGCCATTCTGCCTTTTGAAGCCAAATTATCCCAACTAAAAATAAAAGATGCTGTTTTAATTTTTAATTTTTCTGCCTGATAAACCAATGGCGCGATGTAAGGAGGCCGCTGATGCGTAAAAAACAATAAATCAAAATTTTCTTTCTCTAAAATTGCTTTATAGCCAATTGTTTTTGAATCATTTTTAAAAGAAAGTTGTTGTGCTGCATTGAATCTCTGAATCCATTTTTCTGAATGTAAAATGGAAGTAAATTTAAAAATAAAACGGGTTGCATAACCTCTGTTACTTGTTAAGGTTGATGTATTGGTTTGTAAATTATCCTGAATACCAAAGTTATCTTTTTGGTGCAATTTTAGATGAGCAACTTCTTTAGCTTTTCTAAAAAACCAGGTTTTAAATTTTTCTTCAAAAACATCGAGTTCAATAACTTTAGATTTATTTAAAAATCCAGAATATACTGTAGCGGGTAAACAAGAAAGAATTACTACCTCATCAAATGTTTTTTCAGCTTCTGCCAAAAAATCACTTAAAATAAAGTTCCTAAAACCAACGCCATCTGTAATTACTATTCCTAGTTTTTTCATTTTATTTATTCCTTAAAATAAAATATATTCTATTTTGTCTAATATTATCTATCAATATTCTTTTTTTAAATATCTCTAAATTGTTTTTGATGATTGAGTTGCCAAATATCTTTTTTTTGAAGACATTGAAGAAATAATTCATTACTATTTCCCTGACCAAAATCATCTTCTACACTTTTTACTTTATGCGAGTTAATAATTGAAAGTGCTTTTGTTATACCTTTTACAGAATAATCTGTATTGATAATATCTGCATGAACGGACCTGTTTTGCTGGCGGGTTCCGATATTAATAATCGGGATTCCGTAGTACGGAGCTTCTCTGATTCCTGCGCTGCTATTACCAATAATAAATTGACTGTTTTTTAATAACGTTAAAAAATACTCAAATCGAAGCGATGGAAAAATTCTGAATCTCGAATTTTCTTTTAATCTTTCGTATGCATCAAGAACAAACTGGCTTCCTAAATCATTGTTAGGAAAAATCACGATGTAAGTATGATTGTCTTGTAGTAATGAAGTCACAAAATTGTTGGCATATTGTTTCATTTCCTTGATTTCAGTCGTAACGGGATGAAACATTACTATAGCATAATCTTCAAAATCAATTTTATAGTAGGTCTTTGCCGTTTCTAGATCAGGCAATTGATCAGAAAACATAATATCAACATCTGGTGAACCAATTGTAAAGATTGATTCTTTTATTTCACCCATTTGTATCAATCTTTTTTGTGCCTGCTTGTTCGACACAAAATGAATATGGCTCAGCTTACTCACAC
>Ga0247809_1000348_pt1 | contig 22519 bp, 14 predicted proteins | sample UWRJL104311B1_FD_180951 | JGI IMG/M metagenome (GOLD analysis project Ga0247809, IMG submission 180951) | Plant litter microbial communities from Arlington Agricultural Research Station in Wisconsin, United States - UWRJ-L104-311B-1 | ecosystem: Environmental > Terrestrial > Plant litter >...
TGAACATATAGGTGCTGTAAAACTATAGGCTACACCATCTACCCAAACTTCTCCCGCTGTCCTCGTAATTACAATATTGCTTGTTGCTACTGAAGTTGTTATTGTTGTGCGTTGTAATGCAGTATCAGATGGAGGATTGTAATTTCCAAAAGTAGTTGTGCCATCAGATATATTAACTCTTCCTTGAGGTGTTCTTCTTGCAAAACTTATTGTTACGACTGTGCCTACTGGAACTGTATGTTGTAAATTTATTGTTAAAGTAGTATTCGTAATATTTACTGTAGCAGAATTACTTGTAGTTGGTGTAACGCCTAAATTTTCTATACCAAATCTAGCATTATTGGAATTTGCTCCACCACTTGCAGTTGCTCCATTTCCTACTATTGTAGAGGCTGCTGTAGAAATACTTGTAGCATTAAGAGTGGTGTTAGCGGTTATTCCGGAGACAGTTACAGAATTTGTACCCGAGCCATTCAATGTAACTGTTTGTGATGCTCCACCATTAATATTATAAGTAATAGTTGAATTAGCAGTACCGTTAAGATTAAAGACAGCGTTGCTTCCAGAACAAATAGGAGTTGTTGCAGTAATGCTGTTCGTAACAGGAGTGTCAACAACTGTAATAGTTCCTGTTGCTGTTGCTGGTGGACAGCCTCCTGTAGTAGTTACGGTATAATTAAAAGTACCAGCTACAGTTGGCGTACCACTTATAGTAACTACATTTCCAGCCCAAGTCCCAGTAACACCTGTTGGCAATCCAGAGAATGTGGCTCCTGTAGCTCCTGTAGTTGCTAATGCAATACTAGGGATGGCACTACTAATACATACTGTGCGGTTTACTCCTGCTGCTATGGTGTTTAATGAATTAACTGTAATTGTTCCTGTGGTTGTAGCTGTTCCTGGAGAACATCCACCTGTTGTGGTTATGGTGTAAGTAGAAGTGCCGGCTGTTGTTGGTGTACCGCTTATAGTTGCCACATTTCCTGCCCAAGAACCAGTAAGTCCTGCTGGTAATCCAGAGAAACTAGCGCCAGTTGCACCAGTAGTCGCTAGAGTAATATTAGTCATAGGACTGCTAATACAGGTAATTCTATCCACACCCGCTGCTATAGTATTTGTTGAATTGACTATTAGAGTTACATCTGTAGAAATAATACAACCTGAAGTGTAAGTAAGAGTCAATGTGTAAACTCCAGCATTAATAGGTTGAGCATTTGATATTGATGGACTTTGTAAAGTAGATGTAAAACCATTTGGACCCGTCCAGCTATGCGTAGCTCCAACATCAGTTACTCCTACAAAAGAAGCCGTTTGCCCCTGACAAACAGTTAATGGTGTTGGGGTTGTAACTACAGAGTTTATATTTACCCAATGATCTTCTACTTCACCATCAAAAGCAAATCCTGTAGGGCTTAAATTGTTTGCTGAAGAAAGCCTTATGCGGGTGTAATAATTATTGCCTGATTTTAGTCCTGCAATAGCGGCAAGAGACATTACAATATTTCCGTTAGTACCAGTAGGAACTGTATAAGTTGCTTTTTCATTGGTGTCAAAAACACCGTTATTATTAGCATCTATCCATAAGCTCAGATAGGCTGGACTTCCTGTTAGATTTTTTGCTCTTACGGTAGCCTGACATAGTGGCCAAGAGAAACCGACAATAGCATCTTCATCATCACTTCCTGTTGTATCATCAGCATTAGGACTTGTTCCTGGTACAGCTGGAGAATAAGTTGTTTCGGTATCTACAAGAGTACCTAGTAAAAGTAGTGGATCTACAAAAGTACCTCTTTGTGTATCTGCTGTATTCGTCGTTGTGGATAGATTTGTATTACCATCTGCTAAATTACCTCCAGTAATAGAGCTAGTTACGATATGTACTGCTTGACCGTAGCTGCTAGGCGCGTCAGAATAATCTACATTTTCCATAAATCCAATAGCAAAATGTTGTATTCCGCCTCCTTTTACAGCAGCATCAATATAAGGTACATTTTCTGCTATCAATAATGCATCTCCCCTAGAATTACCTCCAAGGTGATTCGTAACTCTTACAGTTGATCCACCTCCAGAAACCTGAAGTTGGGTACTCATATTTGGCCAGTCATTATTAAGAATGTATTTATCCATATACTTAACACTTCCTGAAGGAGTGGTAATTTGGTAATATTCACCCGTACCATCTAATGTCTCTGTGCCTGCAATGGCAAAGGCAGCAACGTTTCCTGATAAACCACCAGGATAGTTTGCAACAATTGTTATTCTAAAAGTTGATGTTAATCCACCTCCACCATTATGAATACCTATAATATTACCTCCACCATTATTACCTCCAATATTACCATAACCAGATGGAAAATTATTAGCAGCACCACTATAACTACTTCGTGATTGAGGGGAAGTCCCTGCTGGACCAGTTGTTGTTACATTTGATATTGTAGCAGTGTAAGTTACTCCAGATGGAGATGTAAAGGATCGAGTGGTTCCATTTACAATTGGATCTGCAGTAGGGGTGTATAATCCATCTCCATTCAAATCCCAATTGAGCCAAAAAATTCTGTCTTTATATAACCCAGAACCTGTTGTTGCCTTTCCAGCTTGGCCTTGTAATTGTGATGTTATAATTAATAAAAATAATAAAGAAAATAAATGCTTTAATGAATTCGTGGTAGAGAGTATTTTTTTATTCATACTATATAATTAAAAACAATTTTTTTAAGTTTTTGTAAAAGATTAGGTCTGTTAAAAGTTTAGACATTCCTTTATAATTTTATTATTATTCCAACTTTATAAATTCAATTTGAATGATAGAAATATTAGAAATTGAATAACTAAATAAGCCATTCAGCACGCATAGTAAATACGAAAAAATAAAAGGATGGATTTTTAAAAATTTAAAAAATATATTTTTAAATCTCTTGTAGAAAAAATGTAATGTTTGATCCATAAGCGTATAAAATTCAAGAAATCAATATACTACAGATTAAATTAGTAGTTTTAATCTGCGAAAGTATATAACATCATCAATATTAAATTGACAATTCGACCAATTACTCAGATAAACGTTGAATTACACTTTATGATGCCAAGTTTTGCATTTTAAAAACAAAAGAATGTAGATTTGATAATGTAAAGAGGAATAATGGAATAAAAGATAGGAATTTCTTAATAAGAAAAATAGAGTAATAAAATAAATCAAATTTGTATTCAGTTCGAATTTTTCAATAAAGCATTAAAGCTAAATGCTTTAACTTTTTTTACAGTTTTTATTCCAAAAACTTAATGTTTCTCTTTAACCCATCGTATTTGGTTCGTTTGATAGGAGAATTTTTAAAAACAGCCCGAAAAGTTTCGTCAGTAATTTCAATCCAGTCTTTTTTTGTGAAAGAAAGTAATTCCGGATTTGGATTGAACAATGGTTCTGAATGGGATTTTGAGAATCTATTCCAGGGACAAACATCCTGACAGGTATCACAGCCAAACATCCATTCATCAAATTTTCCTTTCATTTCGTAAGGAATATTTTCTTTAAGTTCGATAGTGTAATAGGATATACATTTGCTTCCATCAACTACGTGAGGTGCTAAAATGGCTTGAGTGGGACAAGCATCTAGACAAGCCGTACAAGAGCCGCAATGGTCTGTTGTAGCGTTATCGTATTCCAGATCTAAATCTAATATAAGTTCTGCAATAAAGTAAAAAGAACCTACTTTTTGAGTAATCAAATTACCACTTTTACCAATCCATCCCAAACCGCTTTTTGCTGCCCATGCCCTATCCAAAACGGGAGCTGAATCAACAAAAGCACGACCGGATACATCTCCAATAGTTGACTGAATAGAAAATAGAAATTCTTTTAATTTTTCCTTTATTACAAAATGATAGTCCTGTCCATAGGCATACTTTGAAATTTTAAAACTTTCCTGACTTTGAGTTTCTTCAGGATAATAATTCAATAGAAGCGAAACAACACTTTTTGCATCATCAACCAGTAAAGTTGGATCTAACCGTTTATCAAAATGGTTTTCCATGTACGTCATTTGACCATGATGATTTTTATTTAGCCATTTTTCCAGACGAGGCGCTTCCTCTTCTAAAAAACCAGCTTTAGAAATACCACAAGATAGAAAACCAAGCCTTTTAGCTTCAGATTTTATAAATTTCGAGTATGTTTCTTTAGAATTGATACTCATCTTTTAGAAAATAAAACTTCAACTCCAACAGGTTTTAGTGTTATTAAAGGATTGAATTTGACATCATCTGCATTAGATACTACAGTAAATTTTTTTACAACATGAGCAATAGTCAGACACATTTCATAAATAGCAAATCCAGCACCAATGCACATTCTGGGTCCCGCTCCAAATGGATAAAAATATTGCATTGAAATTTTCTTTTGTTCTCCCAGAAAACGCTCTGGATCAAATTTATCAGGATCCTCCCAATATTTGGGATTACGATGCAACGCATAAAAAGAAACACCAATCAGTGTTTCTTTTTTAATATTGAAACCCGCTAATGTATCATCTTCTACATTTTGCCTGTCGGTAATCCAGGCCGGTGGGTACAGACGCATAGCTTCATTTAAAACAGCGTTGGTATAAGTCATTTTTTGAAGTTGCTCAACAATATTATCTGTTTCCGATTCAATTTGTAAAATCTCATCCAGTACTTTCTGCTGAGCTTCAGGATTTCTTCCCAAAAGATACAAAGCAAAAGTTAAAGCATTAGCAGTAGTTTCATGACCCGCTATAAATAAAATTTTGATTTCGTCTATAAGTTGGGTTATTGACATGGGCTCTCCCGTATCTTCATATCGGGTTTCCAATAACATGTTGAGTAAATCATTATACTCTTCAGTTGAAGAATTTCTTATATCAATAATTTCTCTAATAATATTGTTATTTTCTAAAGCTAATTGCTGATGTCTTTTTACCTGACCACTCAATGAAAACCACCAGGCTTTATGAGGAAGGCGTATTTCCTTCACCAAAAAGTTCTGAACTTCTTCAATGATAAATTTAATTCTGTCGAGTTTTTCTTCTGAGATAGAAAGCTGAAATAAAGATTTAGCTACCACATTAAATGCCAGTTGACTCATAACAGGAAAAAGATCAATTTGCCTTTCCACTGCCAAATCATGTAATTCTGAAACAATAGTCTTATCCATATTCTCGACTAATTGATTCATCTTTTGCTTATGGAAAGCGGGCTGAATAAGCCTTCTTTGTTTTAACCAAAAATCTCCATCAACAGTTAAGAGTCCTTTTCCTAAATATTTTGACAGATAGACGGATTGAAATTTGGATTTATGATAATTTTTTTGATTCTTTAGTAATATATATTGTGCGACTTCATTATCCCTGGACAATATGATGTGTTTAGATAGTCCTATCTTAATTGAAAAAGAATCTCCAAATTTTTCAAAATACTTTTTATGATACGGTATCGGATTTTTCCTCACTCCTTCAGCATCCAATAGAAATCTTCCTAGTGAAATTTTATGAGGATAACTATATTTTTTATTACGAGACATTGCCATAACTATTAAAACAAGCCACCTTGAATGTTGGTGTTGATTTTTCCTAAATGCTTATATGCCTTATCCGTAACTTCACGTCCTCTGGGGGTACGCATAATAAATCCTTCCTGTATTAAAAAGGGTTCATAGACTTCCTCAATAGTTTCGCTGCTTTCAGAAACGGCGGTCGCCAAAGTTGATAATCCAACAGGCCCTCCTTTGAACTTATTAATTATAGTCAATAAAATTTTGTTATCCATTTCATCCAATCCGTGGGCATCAACATTTAGCGCTTTTAAAGCATATCGTGCAATTTCAAGATCGATGGTCCCATTTCCTTTAATTTGTGCAAAGTCCCTAACCCTGCGCAATAAAGCATTAGCAATACGAGGCGTACCACGGCTACGTCCAGCTATTTCAATAGCAGCATCTAAGGATATTGGCATTTTTAAGATAGACGAACTTCTTTCAACAATACTTGTCAAAAGCTCAGTCGTATAATATTGCAATCTTGATGAAATTCCAAAACGAGCACGCATTGGAGCGGTTAACAATCCTGAGCGTGTTGTAGCGCCAATTAAAGTGAAAGGATTTAAGTTAATTTGAACCGTTCTGGCATTAGGACCCGATTCAATCATAATATCAATTTTAAAATCCTCCATTGCAGAATAAAGATATTCCTCTACAATTGGGCTTAACCGATGGATTTCATCTATAAACAAAACATCTCTCTCATCAAGATTAGTAAGCAAACCTGCTAAATCTCCGGGTTTATCAAGAACAGGGCCGGAAGTAATTTTTATCCCAACTTCAAGTTCATTGGCTAAAATATTAGCTAATGTGGTTTTACCTAATCCTGGAGGACCGTGAAATAAAGTATGATCAAGTGCTTCACCACGTTGATTGGCAGCTGCAACAAAAACTTTTAAGTTTTCCAAAACTTGGTCTTGTCCTGCAAAATCATCAAATGACAGTGGACGCAATCTTTTTTCAAGATCTAACTCTTCCGGGTTATATCCTTTTGTGGTGGGATCTAGGTTTTCATTCATCTTACAAAGATATAGAAACTAATGAGTTTCTGAAACACGATTTATAATCAATAGGAAGCAAAAAAAAGACTGTCGTTTCTGACAGTCTTTTTTAATATTTTTTAGTGATGTAAAACTTCTTCACCTTCTTTCATCGGTACATTTTGAGGAACAAAATCTACATCATGATTTGGGTTACTGTAGTCATATGGCCAACGGTATACGTGAGGGATTTCTCCTGGCCAGTTACCATGGATATGTTCTACAGGAGTAGTCCATTCCAGAGTCGTAGATTTCCATGGATTTTGAACAGCTTTCTTACCGTAGAAAATACTACTAAAGAAATTGTATAAGAATACCAATTGGAAAACTCCACCAATCAAAGCAAACATTGTAATTAAAACGTTTACATTTTGTAAATCATCAAACAATGGAAAGTTTGTATTTGTATAATAACGTCTTGGCAAACCTGCTAATCCGATAAAGTGCATTGGGAAGAAAACTCCATAAGCACAAACTGCCGTTATCCAAAAGTGAATATAGCCTAAATTTTTATTCAACATTCTTCCGTACATTTTCGGGAACCAGTGATAAATCCCGGCAAACATTCCGTAAAGTGCGGAGATCCCCATTACTAAGTGAAAGTGAGCAATTACAAAGTAAGTATCGTGAACGTTGATATCTAAAGTACTATCTCCTAAAATAATTCCGGTTAAACCTCCAGTGATGAAAGTAGAAACCATTCCGATTGAGAATAACATTGCAGGATTGAATTGTAAATTACCTTTCCATAAAGTTGTGATCCAGTTAAATGCTTTTACAGCAGATGGAATTGCAATCAATAAAGTTGTAAAAGTAAATACAGATCCTAGGAAAGGATTCATTCCTGAAAGGAACATATGGTGTCCCCAAACAATTGTAGATAAAAATGCAATTGCAAGAACTGACATAATCATTGCTCTGTATCCAAAAATTGGTTTACGTGAATTCGTAGCCATAATTTCAGAAACAAGTCCCATTGCTGGTAAGATTACGATATAAACTTCAGGATGACCTAAGAACCAGAATAAATGTTCGAATAAAACTGGAGAACCACCTTGGTAATGTAAAACCTCTCCTGCTATATAAATATCAGACAAGAAAAATGAAGTTCCAAAACTTCTATCAAAAATCAACAATAAAGCTGCAGATAATAATACAGGGAATGAAATAACACCAATAATAGCTGTTACGAAAAATGTCCAGATTGTAAGGGGAAGTCTGGTCATAGACATTCCTTTAGTTCTTAAATTGATTACCGTTACGATGTAATTTAAAGATCCCATTAAAGAAGATGCAATGAAGATAGCCATAGAAACTAACCATAATGTCATTCCTGTTCCAGAACCTGGAATTGCTTGTGGTAAAGCACTCAATGGAGGATAAATTGTCCATCCTGCAGAAGCTGGTCCAGCCTCAACAAATAATGAACATAACATAATTACAGCTGATAAGAAAAATAACCAGTATGAAATCATATTCATAAATCCGGATGCCATATCACGTGCTCCAATTTGAAGAGGAATAAGCAAATTACTAAAAGTTCCACTCAAACCTGCGGTAAGTACAAAGAATACCATGATGGTACCATGTATCGTAACTAAGGCCAAATAAATATCGTTTGCCATTACACCATCAGGTGCAAATTTATCTCCTAATAAAACATTAAAAATTTTAAAAGACTCTTCCGGCCATGCCAATTGCATTCTGAAAAGCAAGGACATTGCAACACCAATTACCCCCATAATAATACCGGTAATTAGATATTGCTTCGCAATCATTTTGTGGTCAATACTAAAAATATATTTAGTAATGAAAGTGTCTTTATGATGATGTTCGTGCTCGTGATCGTGTGCGTGATCGTGTGCTTCTGCTGACATATATGTATACTTTAAATTTTCTTAATAAATATTATTTCATAGTAACTTTAGCTACAGCTGCCTTAACAGTATCAACAACTGCATTAACTGTATCCTGTATAGTACTATCCTGAGTCTTTGCTTCTCCTTCAGCTGGTTTTTCAGACGCTGCTGCAGCTTTAATATCTTGCGCAAGAGTAGTTTTCTCACCTAACCAACTTTTAAAATCTTCAGGAGAATCTACAACAACTTTCATTTGCATATTGTAGTGGGATGCTCCACAAATTTTATTACATAATAAAAGATAATCAAAGATGTAAGGATCTAAGCCTGTTCCACCATCTGCAATAAGTTCAGCACTCTTTTTTGCTCTAAGCTTATTGATATTTGCTACTTTTTCAACCATAAAAGGCAACTCTCTATACTCAGCAGTTGTGTAGGTTGGAACAAAAGCAAATTCTGTAACCATTCCAGGAACAGTATTCATCTGAGCTCTGAAATGAGGAAAGTAAGCAGAGTGTAATACATCCTGAGAACGCATTTTGAAATGTACCTTTTTACCTTTTGGCAAGTGTAATTCAGAAACTACAATATCATCTTGTGCATAAGGATCAGACATGTCAACACCAAGAGTATTTATACCCTCTATTAATCTTACATTCGCTTTTCCAAGAACATTATCCGGACCTGCATATCTTGCTGTCCATTTAAATTGTTGAGCATATATTTCAATTTCAATAACATCTTCGTCTTTATCAACAAACATAATATTGTTCCATGCATACAATCCATAAAGGATTAAAACTGCTAAAACAACAGACGGAATGATACTCCAAATAGCTTCTAACTTATTACTATCAGCAAAAAACAAAGCTTTATTATTCTTATTACCTTTATATTTAAAAGAAAACCAGTATAATAATCCCTGAGTAATGGCCTGTACTGTAAAAATCAATACCCATGTAATATTCATTAAGCTATCAACTAAAACACCATGTTCTGAAGCAGGTGTATGCAACGCTAAATTACCCCATTTAAGCAAACCATAAATAGTGAATATATAAATGAAAGCCAAAAAGCCAAACATAATATATCCCTGAATATTATTATCATTATCTGATGCAACCTGAGAATCGTCCGAAGAAGATCCTACCTGAGTAAGATCAAATATCTTGGTCAATTGCCATAATGCAACTGCTAATAAAACTAAAACTATAATTACCAACAAACTTGTCATCTGTTTATTTCTTTAAATATTAATAATGAAAATGTTTACTTTCTTCAATGAAAGGATTTCTTTTTGCTAATAAAGGAGCTTTAGTCAATGCAGAGAACACTACAAAAATAAATAAACCTAGGAAGAAAAGAATTGATGCAATTTCAGAAACTCCAATAAACCATCTGTCTCCAACTGTACCTGGCATAATCATATTAAAGAAGTCAATGTAATGACCTAATAATATAACAACTCCAGCCATAACAATCACCCAGCTAATACGTTTGAAATCTGTATTGATTAAAATCAGTAATGGAAAAACAAAATTCATAACTACTGCCCCAAAGAAAGGAAGATTATATAATTCAATTCTTGTAACAAAATAAGTTACCTCTTCAGGAATATTTGCATACCAGATTAACATAAATTGAGAGAACCATAAGTATGTCCAGAAAACACTGATACCAAACATGAATTTAGCTAAATCGTGAATGTGACTAGTATTAACAAATTCTAAATATCCTTTTGATTTTAGATAAACTGTTACTAACGCAATAGCTGTAATACCACTAACAAAGAAAGAAGCAAATACATACCAACCAAATAAAGTACTAAACCAGTGAGGATCAAAAGACATAATCCAATCCCATGACATAATTGATTCAGAAACAATAAAGAAAACTAAAAATCCTGCAGAAATATTGAAATTCTTTTTGTAGAATAAATCATCATTGGCCTCATCTTGTGACAAGCAATTTTTTCTTGAATAAAATTGGTACAAATTCCAGCCTATTAAAAATATTGCTGCTCTGATAATCCAGAAAGGAAAATTCAAATATCCTGATTTACCTGCGATTATAGCATCATAATTTGGACTTTTAGGATCTGCAACACCATCTGCTAACCATACGAAAATATGATTAAAATGTAATCCGCATAGAACTAATATAATAAAGAAAATAACTGATCCTACTGGCAAATAAGAGGTAATACCCTGCATAACTCTAAATAAAACCGGAGACCAGCCTGCCTGAGCTACTTGTTGAATAGCATAAAATGCTAACACCCCCATAGAAAGCAGTAAGAAAAATATACAAGCAACATACAAAGCAGACCATGGCTTGTTTTGAAGTTGATGAAATACGTGTTCAACATGTGCTTTATGTTCCTCCTCGTGTGAAACTTCAGCATGCTTTTTAGCTTTTACTTCATGATTCACAACAGTAGTTTCATGTGCTATTTCAGATTTTTCTTCTGCATTCGTAATAACAGAATCTTTATTAGCAACAACTGAGTCATTATTTACAGCAACTACAGAATGGGCATCTTTTGTTTCTTCATGAGCAACCTCAGAAGTTGATTCATGATGTGATTCTTCAGCTGATTCAGTATGATGCGCCTCTGCAGCCTCACCATGTCCTCCGCCGTGTTCTGATGCTTCTTTTGCCAGAAGAGTTTCTACCTCTTCAATATTTTTAGGAGCAGTTAAAAAACCATATCCAATTCCTAATATACCAACGGCCATTAAGATGAAAGAAAAAGTTTTTAATTTACTTGAAAATGTATACATATCTATTACGATCAGTTTGTTCAACAATTATAATTGGCTTCTTAGTTTTAGAACATAGTCAGCAACTAACCAACGTTCGTGGGCACTTAATTGATTTGCATGTGAACCCATTGCATTTAAACCATAAGTTTCAACATGAAAAATACTTCCTTCTGTGATTTCTCTGTCTTTATAACTAGGAACACCAAGGAATTTTTCTCTTTCAACTAATTTACCTTTACCATTACCTGAAGCACCATGGCAACTGATACAGTAAATTTCATAAAGCTCTTTTCCTTTTTCAGAATTTTTTTCAGCTGCATCCAAAGGTGATTTTAAATTAGCTTTAGCCAATTCATATCCAGCAGTAGAATTTTCATATTCATAAGGCTCAAAACCTCTATTGATAGTTCCATTTACAGGAAGCTGTCCTTCTTTTCCTCCCTTAAATACAGAAGCTTCTGAATATGTTTCATATCCTACAGATTCATACATATTAGGGAAATACTGATAGTTTGGTGCCGAATTATTGTGGCAAGATGAAACTAAAATAGTTATACCAACTAAAAGTGTTATTTTATATATCCTTTTCATAGCTACAATAAATTCTTTTCTATTACTTTAACTTCAACAGCTCCTGTACCTTCGAAGAAAGAAACCAGTTCTGCTTCGTTATCGTTTACAGCAATTTCCATTAAAAAATGGTCATCTGTTGTTCTTACATCCGGATTCTCAGCTTCTTTAAACGGCCACAATCTACTTCTCATATAAAAAGTGATTACCATTAAGTGAGCTGCAAAAAATACAGTCATCTCAAACATAATTGGCACAAAAGATGGCATATTCTGAATATAACTAAAACTTGGTTTTCCACCAATATCCTGAGGCCAGTCATGAATCATAATATAACTCATCATAGTTGTTGCAACAGAAATACCAACACAGCCATATAAGAAAGCACAAATTGCTAATCTTGTTGGTGCTAAACCCATAGCTTTATCCAATCCGTGAACTGGGAATGGAGTAAAAACTTCTTCAATATGATGATGTGCAGCTCTTGTTTTCTTTACCGCATCCATCAAAATATCATCGTCATTATAAATGGCGTATATTACTTTATTACTCATGGTGTGAATCTTTATTTGCTCTTTCTCTAATGTAATTATCTCCTGTTCCTTTCAAAATTGTTTTTACCTCTGCCTGAGCAATTACAGGGAATGTTCTTGAATATAGTAAGAACAAAACGAAGAAAAAACCAATCGTTCCGATGAAAATTCCAATATCAACAAATGTTGGTGAAAACATTGTCCAGGAAGACGGAAGGTAATCTCTATGTAAAGAAGTAACGATAATTACGAATCTTTCAAACCACATTCCGATGTTTACCACAATCGAAATTACAAATGAAAACATGATACTTGTTCTTAATTTTTTAAACCACATAAATTGCGGAGAAAAAACGTTGCAAGTCATCATTGCCCAATATGCCCACCAGTAAGGTCCTGTAGCTCTGTTTAAGAACGCATATTGTTCATATTCTACTCCTGAATACCAAGCTACAAATAACTCGGTAATATAAGCTACACCTACAATTGAACCTGTAATCATAATTACAATATTCATCAATTCAATATGCTGTAGTGTGATGTATGCTTCAAGGTTAGAAACTTTTCTCATAACGATCAACAATGTATTTACCATTGCGAATCCTGAGAATACCGCTCCTGCAACGAAGTATGGAGGGAAAATTGTTGTATGCCAACCTGGAATTACAGATGTTGCAAAGTCCATCGATACAATGGTATGCACTGAAAGTACAAGTGGAGTAGCCAAACCTGCAAGAACTAAAGAAACTTCTTCAAAACGCTGCCAGTCTTTTGCTCTACCACTCCATCCAAAACTTAGGATAGAATATATTCTTTTTGTAAAAGGCGTAACCGCTCTATCACGTAACATTGCAAAATCAGGTAACAAACCAGTCCACCAGAATACCAATGATACTGAAAGATATGTTGAAATTGCAAATACGTCCCAAAGTAAAGGTGAGTTAAAGTTTACCCATAGTGATCCAAATTGATTTGGAATAGGTAAAACCCAGTAAGCTAACCATGGACGTCCCATGTGAATAATTGGAAATAAACCAGCCTGAACAACAGAGAATATTGTCATCGCTTCTGCAGAACGGTTAATAGCCATTCTCCAACGCTGACGGAAAAGTAATAATACCGCTGAAATCAAAGTTCCGGCGTGACCAATACCAACCCACCAAACGAAGTTGGTGATATCCCAAGCCCAACCAACTGTTTTATTTAATCCCCATGTTCCAATACCTGTAGATACAGTGTATATTATACAGCCTAATCCCCAAAGGAAGGCTATTAATGCGATTGAAAATACAATCCACCAATGTTTATTTGCCGGACCTTCAACAGGTGCAGCTACATCTACAGTTACATCATGATAAGTTTTATCACCTATAACTAAAGGTTTTCTAATGGGTGCTTCGTAGTGAGACGACATAATCCTTTATATTGTTTCTTATTAATAATTTTACTAAGTATTTCTAACTTTTACATGATAGAAAACATTCGGTTTTGTACCTACATGTTCTAATAAATGATACATTCTTTCGCTTTCTGCCAACTTAGCAACTTCACTTTCCTTATCATTTACATCACCAAAAATCATAGCTCCAGAACTACATGCAGCTGAACATGCAACAGCATTGTTAAACTCATCTTTTGCCACTTCTCTCCCCTGACGCTTTGCTTCAAGAATAACAGCTTGAGTACTTTGGATACAGAAAGAACATTTTTCCATAACTCCACGAGAACGAACATTTACATCTGGATTTAATACCATACGACCTAAATCATCATTCATGTGATAATCGAATTCACTGTTTTTGTTATACAAGAACCAGTTAAAACGACGTACTTTATACGGACAGTTGTTCGCACAATAACGAGTACCAACACATCTGTTATATGCCATATGGTTTTGACCTTGACGACCATGAGATGTTGCAGCAACCGGACAAACCGTTTCACACGGTGCATGGTTACAGTGTTGACACATAACTGGCTGGAAAGCCACTTGTGGATTTTCTCCAGGATTCTCCATTTCATTAAATGTAGACAATGAACTGGACAAACCTGCAATATTTTCTTTTCTCTCATTATCACCTGCAAAAGTACTTTCAGAAGAATAATATCTGTCAATACGCAACCAGTGCATATCACGGCTTCTTCTTACCTCTGCTTTACCAACAACAGGAACATTGTTTTCAGCGTGACAAGCGATAACACATGCTCCACAACCTGTACAAGCATTTAAGTCGATAGAAAGATTAAAGTGATGTCCCGTAGAACGATCAAATGACTCCCATAAATCAACTGTTGTAGCTTCAACTTCCTGATGATCTAAAGATACCATTGGTTGTTCATTCCAGTGTTTTGCATCTTCAGTATTAAAGACCTCTAAAGTAGTTTCTTTAATGATATCTCCTCTACCCATCAATGTTTTTTGTCCCTGAACACAGGCAAACTCATGCTCTCCACTATCCTTAGCAACAGAAACAGACTGAACACTATTGAAATTTTTATATAAAGCGTAAGCATTTAAACCTACTTGCATTTCTTCTTTCAAAGCCGCTTTACGACCATAACCAACTGCTAAACCAACAGTACCAACTGCTTGTCCAGGCTGAACAATTACAGGAACTTTTTCTAATTTTACTCCATCAACAGTTATTGTTGCATAATTACCATTTAAACCTCCATTTGCAACAATTGGATTAGAGAAACCTAATCTTTTAGCATCAGAATTAGAAACGGTCAAATAATTATCCCAGGAAACTCTTGTAATTGGATCCGGAAACTCTTGTAACCAAGGATTGTTTGCCTGTTGGCCATCACCCATACCTGTTTTAGTATACAATACTAATTCGAAATCTCCGGCTGATTTTGATTTTGAAACTGCATTTGCAGCAGTAGCATAGTCAAAAGAACCTGCAGATAAAGAAGTAGAGCCTATCACAAAAACACCATCATGCAATACTTTATTCCAAGAAGCACCTGCAATAACACCTGCCGAATTAACTTTAAGGTAATCATAGAAATTTCCAGAAACTCCGTTTAATGATAATAAAACGTCTTGAAATTGTTTTGTATTGAATATAGGACGAATAGTAGGCTGAGTTAAACTATAAGTACCTTTAGTAATTTCAACATCTCCCCAAGATTCTAAGTAATGAGGTGCAGGAGCAGCAATTGTAGTAATAGAGGCAGTTTCATCTTCTTTTAAAGAAAAAGCAACTGAAGTTTTTACTTTTTTCAACCCAGATACAAAAGAAGCAGAATCTGCTAATGTATAAACTGGATTAATTCCACTCATGATTAAGGTATGAACACTACCAGCATTCATATCTTTTATTAATTGAGATACAACCGCATTAGAACCTTTTCTAATTTGTCTTGTACCTGCTGTATTAAAAGCTTCACTAGCCAATCTCTGATTGATAGCTAAAACTAATAGTTGAGCATTTTTATCTTCAATTCCAGATACTAAAACTCCTTTAGAACCAGCAGCTTTTAATTGCTGAGCAGCTTTAACAACTTCCGCTTTATAAGCACCTTCTAAAGAAACAGGAACAGAAGCCCCTACAATAATATTATATATTTGAACTAAAGCTTGCTTTTGGTCAGCTGTAGTCATTGGAACACGCTTATCAGCAGAAGCTCCGGATAATGTCATATTTGATTCAAATTGAAAATGACGAGACATTTTTCCGTTTTGCGGAATACGTCCTTTAGCATATCCAGCATCATATCCACCACCTTGCCAGTCTCCTAAGAAATCAGCACCAACAGATACAATTAATGAAGCTTTTGAAAAATCATAATCAACCAAAGCTCTTTCGCCATAAACTGTTTCAAATGCATCTAATGCTTCAGATGAAGAAACTGCATCATAAGCAATATGTTTTGCATTTGGATTTTTAGCAATAAATTCACCAATCAACTTTTCAGTAGATGGACTTGCCAAAGTATTTGTCAACAATACTACTTGCCCTCCTTTTGCCTTTGCCTCTGCAATACTTGATTTAATTTTTAAATCAACCGCTGACCAGCTGCTATTTTTTCCTTCCAATTTAGGTTCCTTCAAACGCATGCTATCATATAAAGATAAGATAGACGCATGAATTCTAGCATTGGCTGAAAACTTAGCTCCAGAAATAGTATTGTTCTCAATTTTAATTGGACGACCCTCACGTGTTTTTACTAATAAGTTAGCAAAATCAAAACCATCAAAAACAGTTGTTGCATAATAATCAGCAACACCAGGAATGATCTGTTCCGGTTGCAAAACATAAGGTATCGATTTGTGAACAGGACCTTCGCAGGCAGCAAGTGTAACAGCTGCAGTACTAAATCCTACGTACTTTAAAAAGTCACGACGCGAAGTTCCAGATGACGCTAAAGCATCTGCATTTCCCAAGAATTCATCAGTAGGAATTTCTTCAACAAATTCGTTATTTCTAAGCGCCTCAACAATAGAACTATTTTCTAGTTCTTCAACACTTTTCCAGTATTTTTTGTTTGATGACATTGTATATAAATATTAAAATCTTAATAATTCGATTAATAGTGGCATTTACCGCATTCTAAACCTCCCATTTGCGCTGCAGTCAATTTCTCTACACCGTATTTTTTAGAAAGCTCAGCATGAATTTTATCATAATATGCATTTCCTTCCATCTTAACATCAGTTTTTCTATGGCAATCAACACACCATCCCATTGTTAATTTAGAGTACTGCTTCATGATTTCAAATTCTTCTACCGGACCATGACAAGTCTGACATTCAACACCTGCAACAGATACGTGCTGAGAGTGATTAAAATATACAAAATCAGGAAGATTATGAATACGAACCCATTTTACAGGTTGTGTTTTTCCGGTATAAACCTGCTTAGCCTTATCCCATCCAACAGCATCATATAGCTTTTGAATTTCACCATCGTAGAATGCTTTACTGTATTCAGCAGTAGCAGTAGTTTCAGCAACTTCAGAAATATTTTTATGACAGTTCATACAAACATTCAAAGAAGGAATACCAGCATTTTTACTCACACGAGCAGCAGAGTGACAATATTTACAATTGATCTCATTATCTCCTGCGTGAATTTTATGAGAATAATGAATTGGCTGAATTGGCTCGTAGTTTTGATCAACACCTACCTGCATCAAATATCCATAAACAAAATACCCACTTGCCAAAAGCAAAAATATTGAAGTAACCAATACTAAAAATTGATTTTTAGCAAAAGCTTTCCAAATTGGAGTTCTAGCTTCTCTTGGAGCAACGACAATACCATTGTTACCTGCAACTTTAGTCAATACTTTGTTCACCATGAACAGCATTACAACCAAAATAGCCATAACAAGAGCAAGAGCACCTAATATAATATTATTTGAGATTCCACTTCCTTCCTGAACTCCACCAGTTGGCAAAGTACCACCAGCCCCCGGAACAGGCTCAGCTTTCACTTCAGAAGTATAAGCAAGAATATTATCAATATCGCCTTCTGACAATTGAGGAAAAGAAGTCATTACAGACTTATTATTTTCTTCAAAAAGTTTCACCGCAACAGGATCACCAGCTTTTATCATTTCAGAACTGTTGTGTATCCACTTATAAAGCCAGGCCTTATCGTGTTTAGCAGCAACCCCGCGTAATGCAGGACCTGTTGATTTAGCATCTAATTTGTGACATGCAGCGCAATTTGCATTAAAAAGTTCCTTCCCTTTTACCGGATCTCCATCAGCAGTTGCAGCCGGAGCAGCAACAGCTTCAGTTGCCGCAGGAGCAGCAGCAGGATCTTGAGCAAATGATGTTAGGGAGAAAATTAACGTTAGCGATAAGCTAAATAATAATTTCCTTGAGATCGAATTATGGTTACCCACCTTTTTCATATAGTATAAAATTATCTACTAATTTTTGGTATGATTTTTTCTGTATACATTCAGTCAAATCAAACACCTTCTTTTAAAACTTGCACAAAAATACAATTTAAGAACTATTCTCAAAACCTTAAAATAGTCTTAAATATCAATTTATATCAATTCTAAATAATATTGATATCTCACATATAAACTTTAAATACTATTTTTGCATAAAAACAATCACATTATGAGAATTTTAACCCAAAACAAAAGACTTTTTCTGTTGTTAGCAATGACTTTAACAACTTATAATATTAATGCTCAAGAACAAAATATTACAGTAAAGCAAGACCCTAAATTTGAACAATTACTCAATGATAAACGCAAAATTAACGCGTCGATTAGTACGAACGACACTTATAAAATTCAAATTTTCAGTGGCAAAAGTGATGAAGCAAAAAAAACACTTTCATCGTTCAAAAGAGAGTTTAGTACTATCGATGGGACAATAATTTTTCAGACTCCAAACTATAAAGTTCTAGTAGGAAATTTCAAAACCAGAATCGAAGCCGAGCGAAATTTGGAAGAAATTAAAAAAAGCTACAAGAGCGTTTTTTTATTAAAACCCTCAAAGTAATCTAGCTTTAACAATCACTTTCTGTTCTTTTTAAGGTTTTCATTCTTAAAATCATCTTCCTATGCGGAATTGATTTAAAGCCGCCAAAAACGCTTAAAAAACCCTGTTAAAACTAAAAGCCTCAACTTTCATTGAGGCTTTTTTAAATGGTTTTACTAATAATAAAGAATCATCTTAAAAACAATAGAATTAGACAAAATGATTAATTAAGAACTTTGATTCCTTTTGCTAAAAAACGAATTTCCTCTTTTGGAACTGTAATAGCATCAATTTCGTTTTTTGATTTTTTAGTATCTTTCGCGTAGTGCTTTAACTCATCCACTGATGTTATTTCCTTTTCAGCAGTTCCTTCTAAAACTACATTTTTACCTTTTAGAGCTACTGGAACAAAAAATGCATAATCTTTCATTTTTACAAAAAAAGAAGAGCCATTTTCAGTTTTGATAGTTATCCAACACCCCCTTTTTTTACAAACGTCCAATACCTCGCCTTTTACAGCAACATTTTCAACTTTTCTATCATTCTTTAACTTAGTTTCCAGACTTTCAACAGAGATTGCACTTGTTTCTGAAGCCTTGGAAATATCTTCTCCATAATAATCGCCTTTAATAGCATTACCTGTTGGTGGCGATTTTTTATCAACATCTTCCTGAGAAAATGATAATGCAGAAAAACTTAAAAACAAAACCAATGTATATATTGCTATTTTCATCATAAATTAATTTTATCAAAAATAACATTAAATTTTGAAATAATAAAAGCAAGGTTAAAAAGCAAGATTAAGAATACAACCTTAATCAAAGAAAAAGAAAAAAGTCCCAATTTTCATTGGGACTTTAAATATAATCATTGAATATTATTTCAATTTCTTTTTGATTGCTACTTCATGGTAAGCTTCAATAACATCTCTTTCTTCAATGTCGTTATAACCTTTTATCTGAATACCACAATCATATCCTTTAGAGACTTCTTTGACGTCATCTTTGAAACGTTTCAATGCAACTAGTTCGCCCGTATGCACTACTACTCCTTCTCTGATTACCCTAATTTTAGAACTTCTCATAATTTTACCATCCATCACCATACAACCTGCAATTGAACCCACTTTAGAAATTTTGAAAATCTCACGAATTTCGGCTGTTCCTAAAATTTCTTCTTTCATCTCAGGAGCTAACATTCCTTCCATCGCATCTTTCAAGTCATCGATAGCAGCATAGATAATAGAATAGTAACGGATATCGATTTCTTCTTTATCTGCAAGCTGTCTTGCATTTCCAGCAGGACGAACGTTAAATCCGATAATAATTGCATCAGAGGCAGAAGCCAACATAACGTCAGTTTCAGTAATTGCCCCAACACCTTTATGGATAATATTAATTTGAACTTCTTCAGTAGAAAGTTTAGAGAATGAATCTGATAATGCTTCAACAGATCCATCAACGTCTCCTTTAAGGATCACGTTCAGTTCTTTAAACTGACCAAGTGCAATACGACGACCAATTTCATCAAGTGTAATATGACGTTGTGTACGTACAGATTGTTCACGCATTAATTGAGAACGTTTTGATGCAATTTGTTTTGCTTCTTTTTCGTCTTCGAATACATTGAATTTATCACCTGCAGTAGCTGCACCATCTAAACCTAAAACTGATACCGGAGTAGAAGGACCTGCTTCTTTAACGATATGCCCACGTTCGTCATGCATAGCTTTAATTTTACCATGATGCTTACCAGCCAACATATAATCTCCAACTTTTAAAGTTCCGTGTTGAACTAAAATTGTTGACACATATCCTTTTCCTTTATCAAGGAAAGCTTCAACTACAGTTCCCTGAGCCGCTTTGTTTGGATTAGATTTTAAATCTAAAATTTCAGCTTCTAATAAAACTTTCTCTAATAATTCTTTTACACCTGTTCCAACTTTTGCAGAAATATCATGTGACTGAATTTTACCACCCCAATCTTCAACAAGTAAATTCATACTAGCCAAACGCTCTTTGATTTTCTCAACATTAGCATTTGGTTTATCAATTTTATTGATTGCAAATATAATTGGCACTCCTGCAGCTTGTGCGTGAGAAATCGCTTCTTTTGTTTGTGGCATGATATCATCATCCGCAGCAACAACAATAATAGCGATATCGGTAACCTGAGCTCCACGTGCACGCATTGCAGTAAACGCCTCGTGACCCGGTGTATCTAAGAATGCGATTTTTTGACCGTTATCTAAAGTTACCCCGTACGCTCCAATGTGCTGTGTAATACCTCCAGACTCACCAGCGATAACATTTTCTTTACGGATATAATCCAGCAAAGATGTTTTACCGTGATCGACGTGACCCATTACAGTAACAATTGGCGCCCTAACCACTAAATCTTCTTCTTTATCTTCAATTACCTCAATAGCTTCTTCGATATCAACTGTTATAAACTCAACTTCATAACCAAATTCATCAGCTACTATAGTTAAAGTTTCAGCATCTAAACGCTGGTTCATGGTAACCATGATACCTAGAGACATACAAGTTCCAATTACCTTTGTAATCGGCACATCCATCATAATGGCAATTTCACCAACTGTAACAAATTCCGTAACCTTAATAGTTTTACTTCCTTCATCTAAAGCTCTTTGCTCATCATCAGATTTCTGACGGTGCGTATCTCTTTTATCTCTTCTGTATTTAGCAGCTTTTGATTTTCCACCTTTTCCTTGAAGTTTTTCAAGGGTTTCTCTAATTTGATTTTTAACTTCCTCTTCAGTAGGCTCTACTTTAGCTACAATAGCCGGACGATTACCTTTTACAAAACCAGGTCTTGCACTTCTGTTCGCATTAAAACCTCCGCCTCCGGTGTTTGGAGTAATCTTATTAGGATTTGGTGCTCCAGGAACTCCAGGGGTAGCTGGCGGTCTTGGCGCTCCGGGTTTTGGAGCAATTCTTTTACGCTTGTTTTTATTAGCGTTATTATTTGCTGCTCCGGGAACTCCAGGTTTATTTGGAGTTATCTTTGGATCTTCTTTCTTTTTCTTAGGCTTATTAAATTGAGATAAATCAATTGTCTGACCTGTAAGAGTAGTTCCGGATAACTTTTGATATTGTGTAGTAATAGACTCTTCCGCAGTTTCAGAATCGGTTTTTACAACCGGCTCTTGTGTTACTACTTTAGGAGCTACAACTTTTGGTTCTTTTTTATCGGCAATAATAGGTTCTTCTGCCTTATCTTCAGACACCACAGCCTTAGGCTCAGTGATTTCTTTCTGAACAGGCTTTTCTGGCTGAGCAGCAACTTTAGGTTCTTCAGATTTAACTGGCTCTTCAGCAGCGCTTGGAACAACAGCAGGTTTTTTCGGATTTAAATCGATTTTTCCAACCTGAACAGGTCCTGTTACAACAGCTTTCGCTTTTATAATTTCCTGTTGCTTTTGGCGTTCCTCGTCTTGTCTGCGTTTGTCTTCCACTTCTTTTTCGCGTTCTACACGCAAAGCTTCTTTTTCCTTTCTCTTTTCTTCCCCTACTTCCTTAGAAGCTTCTTTATTCCCCTTATCGCCCGCAAATTGGCTTTGTAGGATATTAAATTCGCTATCAGAAATTTTCGCATTCGGATTTGCATCAATAGCAATTCCCTTATCTTTTAGATAATCAACAGCTCTTTCTAACGAAATATTTAATTCCCTTAAAACCTTGTTTATTCTTATTACTCTCTCTTCAGACATATAACCTTTTTATT
>Ga0247809_1000349_pt1 | contig 22451 bp, 28 predicted proteins | sample UWRJL104311B1_FD_180951 | JGI IMG/M metagenome (GOLD analysis project Ga0247809, IMG submission 180951) | Plant litter microbial communities from Arlington Agricultural Research Station in Wisconsin, United States - UWRJ-L104-311B-1 | ecosystem: Environmental > Terrestrial > Plant litter >...
GCTTGTTACCTTTAACATTCGTAACTATACCTACACTACCCTCACCTTGAGATAAAATATTACAATTAAGAATATATTGAGCAGTTGTAGGTGATTTTAATTCTGGTGCTAAAACGGTTTCAATACCATCAACTAATGTATGTGTAGCAACTAATTTTTGATTTGAAGGCATATCTAAGTCAATTAATTATGACTCAAATATAAACGTTTTTGCTAATAGTTAGTGGGAGAGAAGGATTCGTTCAACTCTGCGGCTGCATATAAGGCATTTTGGAAATTATAAAGCCTCTTAAGTTTGTTATAATGCTTCTCATATTCATTCTGGTGCCATGAACACCAATAGCTGTCTCTTTTATCTTCAAAGTAGCGTGCTTTAGCCCAATGAGTAAGGCATGTTTCAGTTTCAGAAGGAATAAGCTTCAGCCCTTCAGAGATTCCATCAGACTTATATTCTATTACAAATTCAGCATCAGGAGGGAACATACTTCCTATTTGTATCTCTCCGTTCTTCTTGTCAATATTGTAATATCCGGGACAGTATACCCCTCTACCAAATCCATATAACTCTCCTAAGAAATTACCATTTCTGAATGCATTATAGAATGGATAGGCAAAATCTAAGTATTGCCCATAAAAAATATCTTTAATTCTTTCTTCAGATTGAGTTTGGTTTAACTTCTCTGGTCGTACGCTTTTATCTAAGCTAAGAATAGCTAATTTACCGTTACATAGAACTCCAACCTTAGTCTCAAATACAAAATCACAAGGAAGCGTGATTACATTGTCGTATTCCAAAACAGCAGTCTTTACAGAAAACTCCTGATTCAAATATAAATTCATCTCTCTCCAACCTGACATCAGGTGTAAGCCCAAAGTATACTCATACTTGCCAACACTGTCTCCTAGCTGACCAGATATTTTACTTGCTAATGTTTTTATGGATACTAATGCTTTACTCATGGTCTAGGAATAACGTTTCTTTCGTCAGATTTATTAGTTATTAAGTCAGCCGGCCTACTAATTGGATTAGTAAACCATTGAATACATAAATCAAGTGCCATTGTCTCAGTAGAAGCAGGTAAAGGTAATTCATCATCATCCGCTAAATCCTCTACTTTAACTATGTACTCACCATTTAATGCTGTAACCAATGGATTAGAGGTATAAACCTCTATTTTATTCTTACCAATAGGGTAGTAGAATCCCTGATCAATAAGCATTTCATGATACTGTTTGATGGTTCTACGGTCTGCATCCATTAAAGGGGCGTAATAATTACCACAATTGTCAAATACAGACCGTACACCCTCATTTCCGTACAAAGGGATATAACCTTTAGGTAAGGTAATAGAAGCAACAGCGGCACTCCTGTCAATAGTCAAATTTGTGAAAGTGCCATAGAACATTGAAGGTAAATCTCTATTCCCTTCTTGAGAAATAGCAATATTTCTTCCGGCTGTTACAGCATAGTTTACCGCAGCAGGAAGATAGGCTTCTACGTCAACCCTTTGCAAATTAAATTCATCTGTAAGAACTAATCCACCAATGGCTAAAATCACACTTTCAACAAATACCGCCTTTTCCATCTATTTTTACCCTTTTGTACCTACGAATACTGTTCTACCCCTTGCATCAGTCCGAGTCCCTACAATAGTCTTAAATTCACGTGAAATGAACCCATCTGTTGCTCCCGCTCCTGCATGTGGTTCAATCTCATTTGGTGGGATGATCTGAATGTTTTCAGCATACAAGTTTGAAATCTTATCCCAAACTTCTTGTCTTTTTTCTGTAATTGTCATGGTAGTTATTTTAAATCGGTTTGTGTTGTTCTTGTTATTCCTAATTGACTGTATTCGGTAATCAGATTTTCCTTCTGTTCTATACCCATACTTTCTAACATAAAGTAAACGAATAAGTTGAATAAACCCTCTGGAAAATCAATATCTATTGTTGTTGTAGGATCTACTACTAAGTAGTCGTTATCATCATCCTCAGCAGTAGTAAAACCTATCTTAGCCTCTAGTGGCTTCTTACAATAGAAGTGCCTATAACCTAATGCTTGTTTAGGTAGTAGCTGTATATTGTCATCTGACACATACCACAATGTCCTATTTTTAGCCAAATTAGCCTTTCTAATAGAACTTGTCTGGTACATTGACACTTCATTAGTATTAATCTTATATGAAGGATATTCACCATCTACATTAACATAAACCACACTCATTCCCCTATAATAATCAGTAAGGTTTGTAGTTGTGTTAGTAACAAACATCTTTCCATTGGCCTGTGTAGTGCCTACAACTTCTTTGATGTGTCTACGTAAAGCGTCTGATACCTTTTGGTTATTCTCATAGTTATCACACAGCAACGAAATAATAGCATATTGAACTGAGTTCAGATTACTATTAAACTCATCTTGAGTGAAATATCCAGATGTACCACTTTTTGCAAGTGTCACAAGTCTGTCCCAAAGTTTTTTAGCACCTATCATATAATTCAAAGGTATATAAAAATCCAATAAAAAATGCCACTAGCGAATTAACACTAATGGCATCTCTCTTAATTCAAATTACTACTTATTCAGCAACCCCTTCTGCATTCATCTTTCTCAACCATGCCTTAACCTTATTGTGGTGTGGTGGATTACCAAACTCATCAGTAAGTTCTTTGATAGCTTCTTCCTCAGTATACTTTGGTCTAGGCGCTAAAAACTCCTCAGAAGGAGATTGTAAGTGTGCAGGTAAAGCATCGCCTATAACCCTCTCAGGTTGATATGCCGGACTTGCTACAAACTCTTCTGCACCATTATTCTCTAGTGCCTGTAAATCTCGCTCTGCTTTTTCCCTCACACTAATAGTCTCATTAGTTTGAGTCAGAATATTCATGTGTGAATTAATATCACTAAAGAAATAATTCTTTAATGCCTGTCTAGCATCCTGAGTTACATTAGGAATATCCATGATATGCTCACCTGATCTCTCTCCGCTTACCCAATTCCATCTACGTACATTTCCTACGCTAGAAAGCTTAATTACGCCCTTATCAACCAAATTCCAAATACGGCCTTCAATGTATGTCAATTGGGTATTAACCTTCTCATTGTACATCTTTGGATCACGTTGTGCGTATTCCATTACATCCGCACGAACCTCATAAGCCTCTTTCTTGTCGATACCTTTAATTCCTAAACCCTTGGCTAGTATTACTAAGTTAGCCTCACTAAGATTCCTTGAATGCTGCATAGCTTCTCCTAAAGCATCAATAGCCTCCATCTTAACTTTAGCACGTTTCTTAGTATCTACGTATTCAAATTTAGGTTTAGAAGTTTTGTTGTTTGGATTTCTCAATGGAGATAATTCATTGTTAGCATTTAAGAACATGTAAACTGCTAAATCAATGTTATGCTGATATGAGAAATTGGCTCCCTCAGCCTTCACGTAACGCGGCTCAAACACATCAATGACCCTATCACCTACAATCTTGCTGTTATTGCTCTCAGCGTACCTTATTTCAACTTTAAGGTTTGACTTCTTGTCAGTTGCCATAAAGTGCGAACGAAGCATTGCTCCTTTGTTGACCTTTACTCTACCACCGTTTACATGGTCAATCTTCTTACGGTGTTTAGCCGCTTCAAAGGATGGTTTCTTAACCACCTTATCATAATCTTCTTTGGACGCATACTTTAACATCAAGTATTCTGCATCAACTTGTTTTCTGTTTTCAAATAACATCTGGTAGCTCTCCTAATTCTATTTTAAGTTTTAATTCCTGAATTTCTTTTTTTACTGACTTCTCCACAAACCACTGTATGCTTGCTCCAAAAGTTTCTTTATACATCTGCATAAATCTTACCTCTTCGGGTTCAAATTTTATCCTGTATTCACTTGGATATTTTTTTTCTTCTTCTGACATAATAAGTCAAATATACACACTTGTGTGTAAAAACCAAAAAAGCATAAAAAAGCCTCGTTAGAATTACTCCAACGAGGCTCAGAAATTAATATGAAATTTGAATTAAGAAGCTGATGTTCCTTCTGGATGGATAACAACGAATTGCTCACCCAAAGCAAAGTGAGGTGCAATCTCAGACCTCATGTAAGTGTTCTGAACGTCAAATTCAGATGATTTAGTAACAACTCTGTCATTACCTGCACCACCATTCACCCAAAGCTCATTCTCACGTGAGTAACCCGGAGTACCTCTCCACTCATAACCTACATATGGACGGTTGTCTGCATTTTCACCTGCAAAACCGAATGGAACTCCAATAGCCCAATCTTTACCACCAATCTGTCCTGCACCACCAATGTAGTCTAACTCAGGAGCAGAAGTCTGTAGGAATGTGAAGTTACCTAAAGAGAATCCAGTGATTCCTAAGTTAACAAACATACCTTCTTCGGTAAATCCGTTTGGATCATAGTTACGTGCATTACGTACACCCTCTTTAACATATCTGTCAGATACGCCAATAACCCAATTGTAGTTATAACGAGTAGAGAAGAATTTCTCAATCTTCTGGTTAAAGTTATAACCCTCAATTAAAAGGATCTCCGAGGCACCTACACGAATGTCATGGTAGTAGCTAGACAATTCATACAAATCAGCATCATCAAAGTCAGCTTGACTGTATTCAAAATCTAAACCATTTTCCAAAGCGTAGTCAAGTAATCCTTGAGTACCCGGAATTGGAACCTCAGACTTCAATGGATCAGAATAATCAGTCCATCCGGCTACTTGTTGACCAAACATCCATACATGACCTTTGTTTTGCTCCATACGCATCTCAGCATCACGTAATCCTTCTTTCCAGATAAGATTAGTTCCCGGTACAGTTTGGAATGGTGCAGTAGTTGTCAAGTGAGTTCCTGATGTAATATCAGTCTCCTTAGCAATCCAGAAGGTATTCTGGTATTTGTAACGAATAGGTCTTAATGGTTCTGGCTGTCCAGTACCCTCACCGCTCAAGGTTGAGATGTAAGAAGCAACTGCACCTTCAACAATATCATCCTCAGGATCAATACCTGTAGGCCCCTCTAAAGTGATTTGGTGTGGATTAACAGTGCGATCTTTCTCGATAATACGATAAGGATTTCCAGTGATAGAGAATTGATAAACCTCAGTAACACGTGGACGAGAGAAAATAGTAGTACCTACTGTATTATCAGAAGTATACATATCATCTGGTGATAATGCTACTACGATCTCATTGGCAGTTACACTTACAATCTCTCCTACAGTAAACAAGTCTTTTGGACGTGCTTTCTCATAGTGACCTGTAATAGGCCCTTCTACTCCTTCACGTACAGGTGTACCCATGCCAAACATCTTAAGCTTACTCAGTGTTGTTGGAGGATAACCAGACTCTTTAAAGTAGGTTGATAATAGTTGTGGGTTGTCTTGCAAAAGCGTAGAACCCAATACGAACACATCACCCTGTCCGGATTCAATGTGTGATGGATTGTTTTGATTAATGGTTGGCGGCATTGTAGTTGGAATTAAGTAATGTGAATAATTTTAGTTATCTGCTTTTTACAACCTTAGCTAGGAAATCATTGTACTCTTTGCTTGTATCATTAACAATCACATTTGTAGATTCAGGAGGTAGTCCCGTACGGTTTTCATACTTGTTTACCATCTTTTCAGTAGTAATAGCCTCAGCATGCTTAAAAATGCTTTGAGCTATATTGTCGAAGTTCTTTGCTAAGTAATCTGCCTTGATATATTTCTCTACCAAAGCAACATTCTCATCATTTACCTCCATCTGTCCATCTAAAAAGAATGAAGCAACTTTATCATTCAGCTCGGCCTTATATTCAGCATTATAGTCAAAGTTTAACTTTACTGCCTCATCTCCGTCTTTACCATTTAGATTTTTCTCACCTAATCCGGTAATCTTTTCTGATATTTTAGGTATTACCTGTTGTATCTGTTTCTTGTGTTGTTCCGCATTAGCAATGTTCTGTAACCTTTCAGTCTCATCTTGTTGTTTTGCTAGTTCTGCGGCAGAATTATCGACTGCTGTCAAGTCCTTCTTATAAGCTTTAAGCAATTTCCTATCATCAAGTGAGCTAACACGTAGCTTCTCTTGTAACATTGCTTTTTCTCTTGATCCTTCTTCGTAAATTTCTAATGGATAATCTTCTGAAACAATGTCTCTGGCAATAGCTTCGGAGTAACCCTTTAAAACCATTGTCATAACTTTTACTTCAATAGCATCCATTTGGTCAATGTCCATACGGCTGACCTTGATGAAGGCATCTATCTCCTCTGCGGTACGTTCTGCTTGTACCATATCATTAATCTGCTTAACAAAATCATTAGCAGGAACAACCATAGTCTTGATTTTTTCCTCTAATCCTGTCTTTTCAGTTAAGATTGATTGGTACTCATTTACCTTTGTGTCATAATCTTTAATCTTCGGAAGTGCAGCCTTAAAGCTATCAACATCTGAAAATAGTCCTTCCGATTCTTTGGATAGGAACTCAGAATAGTCTACAGTAGGTGGAATTACAGTTTCCGCAGCCGGAGTTTCTGTTGGTGCTGTCTCAGTAGAAGTTGTTTCAGCAACTATTTCAGTTGTTGTGATTGCATCTGTAGTTTGTTCAGAAGTAGTTTCAGGCACTATTGCAGTTTCTGTTGTTGTTTCTTCTGTACTTACAGGCGCATACTTATGAGTAGCATAATCCAATATTGTACTTTGTTGTTGTGTTTCTTCTTGACTCATGGTATTTCAAATTTTCTATACCAAAAGTAGACTCTATTTATTAAAAAACCAAATTACACCATTTGCTGCTGCATTTCAGGTGCCGCTTGTTGTTGCATCATGGCCATTTCTTCCGGTGAAGGAGGAGGCGTAACCATTGTCTGAACCTGTTGATTGTTACTAGCAATTATAGGTGCTATCATACCTTCATTTGAACGTTGCTCACCATCTTTCTTAGGTGCAATTAATGCCTCCATCAGGGCTTGGTTTTGTTTAAGCAAAGCAGCTATTACAGAGTTCTCTTTGTCTTGCTGACCTTTAAGCTCAATAGACTGTTTATCTAGTTCTCCTTTTTGTTGAGCTGATTGTTGTTGAACTACTCCGTTAGCCTCAATGTCCGCTTGTTTCTGTGCTGCTGCTGCCTGAGCTTTCTTAGCCTCTATCTGAGCAAGTACATACATGGCTTCTTCAATATTACCTGCCATAACCTTACGATAGACATACAGATACTCACTCATTGTAAGACCTTGTGAGCCTCCTGTTTGATCACCTAATGCTTTCTGTTGAGCTATGCTTTGTAATAATGCTTGTTTCTCCTCTAATGATGGAGCAATGTCTATCTCTAGGTTAAAGTCCCAATTGTCGAAGTTCTTTCCTAACTCAAATACCTGCATATTCTTGTTACCCAATAGGGAATAACTCAGTTTTACATTCTTTTTGTCTTTAGAAACTATCTGCCACTTCTTAATGATGTCGTCAAATGCAGCTTTGAATACATAGTTAAACGCATTGAATGTAGGGTATAATGAAGCATTTGCTGCTTGGAATGCAAGTTTAGTCTGTCCTAATCCTTGATATTGTGAAGTACCTCCTGCATCGGCTCCATTCTGCATACCTAACACCTCACGTAGTTCATTAACCTTTTCTGCAATATGGTTTCCATATACAGCGACGATACCTGCAATTTTAGAAATATCTACGTATTCAATAGGCTTCTGACCACCTGCCATATATAGAGGCTTTCCATGATCATCTAATGCGTTGTAGTAGAGTATACCTCGCTCTTGAAATGCCTGAAGTATATCCTCTGGTTGCTGAAGTATGCGATTTAGGAATACATTTTCCAATAGATCCTTTTGAATAGCTAGCCCAGGCGCAGCAGGTATAGTGGCTAGTGCATTTCTCTGTTTCACAATAGCCATATCAATATCATCAACAATAGCTATAGCACGTTCTACCAAAGAAGCATTTCCTGTTTTAGCAAAGAAGAAATCTAATCTTGGGGTTTTGTTTCCATCTTCACCGTAGTAAACAACATCCTTGCAGATACCGTAGTCAAGAAACATATCAGTACCTACAATCCAACTAGAGTAATACTTTTTGATTACGTTTTTCTGTATTTTTTTATCTCCGCTTTTCTCAGCCTTTTTGTCAATAGTATAGTCAAATCCTACTGGTTTAAATCTGACTTGTCCGGTGCCTGTTACGTTTTTAATGTTAGTCTCAATATCAGTACTTAACCATTGAGAATCCAATACCATAACCTTTACTCTGCTGATTGGATCAACATCAATATCAGACATATATTTAGATTGGAATTGAGGATTGTAGAACTTACCGTTGATGAGTGAAGTGTATTGTGGATTCATCCAAGAGAAGCACTTAGCCAGATACAACAAGTCGTTAGCAGTATATTTTGGGTTTTCTTTTCTAACCTCTGCTAAGCTCATTATTCTTAATTCTCCGGCTCGTGTTATGTCACTGAAGTCATTCATTTCAGAATAAGGTATTAAGGCTCTATCCAAATTTACCTTTCTGATTTTAGGAAGCATAGTTGATTTCTCAATGTATGTTTTCCATCCACATAAGCTAGTTATAATTAAATCATCAAAAGTCTGATCTTGTAAAACTTTGTAGTTAGATACCAACTTTGTCTTTTGGCAAGCAGCTTTACAAGCAATCTCCCTGTGCATAGTGTACCCGCCTATCTCAAAATATGTCTTTACATCCTGAGCTGTTCTTAAACCCATTTCCTCAGGATTGATAGGAGTATTTGGGATAAAACCTACCTGCCTCATAAAGTTCTTATTATTCTCATCAATAAGGAATAGTAGCATTTCCTTATCTGCTTCTTTTGCTGCTAAGCTATCATCATCAATACAAGTTACACTTACATCATATTCCTGACTCATGTTCTTCTCCCTCATTACATCGAACATCTGAGGGAGCTTATAATATGTATCAAAAGAAACATTCATTTTAGTAATGTACTTACCATCTTTGTTCTTCCGTTTAGCTCCAATAAGATTTTCCTTAATCTTGTTTGAAGATTGTTGTCCAGTAGCGTAGGCTCTTAATTCTTCAAAACTCCTTTTGGAACCAAATTCAAAGGGTACGTAACAATAATTATTAGCATAATCAGCAAAAAAAGCATTGTTGAAGGCTAGGAAAAAATCCTTCTCACGTTTAAATCGAGGGTCAATATTATCACTAGGAAAAGGATATTTTAATTGACTTCCCTTGTATTGATTTGGGTTTAGATATGCCATGCTACTGTTTTTTAAACCAAATGTAACTATTTTTGAAAATAAAAAGCAATCATGGTCATTAACCTACTCATACGCACATCCTACAGACCCTCTCTTTTTAAGAGATGTTTGGATTCAATTTACGCACAAACACATAAGAATATCCGAATTATAGTTTCTTATGATGATGAACGTGCGCTAGAATATATACCAGAAGGAATGGATAAAATAAGAGTATATAAAGACACTTCAATACCATTTTTTTACGACAACTATGTTAATAGCCTTAAAGAACAAGTTGTTTCCGGGTACTTTATGATATTAGATGATGATGAAGTACTAGCTTCTGATAAGTGTATAGAATCAGTATGCAAACACCTAAATGGAAATTATGGTATAATATGCCAGTTTAGTAGAGGAGGTGTATTAAAACCCTCAAATGACCTTATAAGGCAAAACAGGATAAAGCTTGGTAAGATAGGTATGCCATGTATAGTCCTTCACCACTCATTGAAAAATGTAGCAGATTTCGATGGATCAGTCGGAGCAGCAGATTATCATTGGATAAAAGCTGTCAGCAAAAAGGTTAGGCTAAATTTTGTTCCTGTAGTTGTAGCTTATGCTGACAGGCGTAGTAATGGGGTTATTTAGCAAATATTAGATTCTCACTATTTCTGTGTATTTCCTTTAGTCCAAACTTATAACAATAGTTTGTGAACTTTCTTGCAAGGTCTTTATCTCCGTTAAACTCTATGCATAACAACTCTACTCCCCAAAATTCAAGGTTTATCTGCTGTAGTATTTCCCACTCTAAGCCCTCTACATCCATAGATATGTAATCAATCTTCAAAGAATCATAACCATTTTCCATCATAAATTCTGCAAATGGAATGGCATCTACTTCTGTTTCTGTAAAATCAACATCCTTCCATCTTTCCATTTCTTGTGGAACTGCTGTAGAAACTAAAGCTTTATCTGTCCCACCCTTTACATGAGCGCCTGACTCAAAGAATTTTAACTTACCTCTATTTTTAGCAATAGCTACATTGTGACACTGTACTTTCTTCTTATTGTCCTTATGAAGCTCTTTCAGCTCTTTAAAGACGCTGCTAGGCTCAATAGCTATACAACTCCACCCTTGCTGAATAAGATCGTAGGAATTGCTGAGAAACAGCCCTGTGTTTGCTCCTATATCTAGGATAGTTCCTTTTCTGCCTTTAAAATATTTTAAGGCTATAGCTGTTTCATTATTCTGTGATTGGTACTTCATGATGTTCTATAATCTAATGTTTCAAATTCTTCCTTTGAAATGAAATCCCCTGAATTAATCTTTCTTAAAACAGCACATACATTCCATCCATCAATATCATTTCCCATTGCAGCCTCTTCTGTAACTTCCAATAATTCATAACCCGTTAGGTTAGCTAACTTTATATAGAACTCTTTGGTCATATAATGGAAACCATGTTGTGGCCAATTTCCAGTTTTTGGATTCTCATGGATCATTAAACCCCCCTTCTTACATAAATTATGGATGTTCTTAAACCCCTCATATAAGCTGCCATCGATATGCTCTGTAGTTCCAAAATTTGTTACTACTTCAAACTTCTTCTTAGTGAATGTTACTGGTTGTCTAAGATCAACTTCTATTGCTCCCTGATGAGGTTTAATATCTATAGAGGTATGAAGCACACCCAACTCTTCAAATACCTCTTTAGCTACCTTTCCATAATTATCATTATCGTAAATATTTTGCGCTCCTAATTCCAACATTATAATTCCATTGGCGAGACAATTATAATTATTTAAACGATCTAAGCTCTTTTTAGTAATTCCCATAATCTTAGTTTATTAACAAATACCATCCGCAAACAAGACAATGCTTTCCTTACTTGGCATATCTCCGTCTTTTGCGTATTCAAATATAACATTTGGATCATGTAATGGCATTCCCATCTTATAAGCCAAAATACTCATCACTGTTTGGTCGTGCCTGTGGTTATCCCATGATCCATGAAATATGCCGTCATTCATGGCTTGTTTAACATTCGCCCAAAACTCAACTGTTTTATCATGCTCAAAATCCAATCCAAAACAACATGCAGCCATCATATCTCCATTATCAGTCCCAAAATACTCTTTAGCCTTTTCATTCGTCCATTGATTGTTGTTCCAACCTCCAAACTGAAAGAAGTATCCCTGTTCCTCAATTATGTCAAAAACTGAATCTATATTCTTTATTGGTAGCATACTGGCATCCATCCACAATATTTTTGAATACCCTTTATCTATGATATGATCTATTGCGTATACTTTGAACGCATAGTTATTGTCAGTATGTAAGGGTGCGCCTACCTCAGCCTCATTTGTATACATAAATACATCTGCCTCCGTATTTCCTACAAGACGTTCTTTTAATCTTGTTTGACCTTCCCAAAATCTCTTTGTTGATAAATTAACTATTGCTGTATTCATTTTCTTTTAGTCTTGAACTTATATGTATAGATGTTTCCAGTAACTAGGTTTTCGGTTTTAAGTTGGGGGTGAATGTTCCTTGAGTAAACTGCATCCTCACCGTATGGTATTTCAGGAAAACCAATCTTCAAAGCTATTTCCCTTTTAACCGGGCTAATGTGATTAGGTGTCCTATAGTATACATCGTTTTTCTCCCACCACGTTCCATACTCTTTGGATATATGCCATTGCTTTTCATCCTTACCATTTGTAGTTATCACACCACTTATACCAATACAATCAGGATTACCAACCATTGCTTGTAGTATTTTTCTAGTATAATCACTAGAAATAAGGTCGTCATCATCAATGAAGACTATATAATCTCCCACAGCTCTTTCCAATAACTTGTTACGTTTAACTCCTATATTATAATCCATCGAATCATCCCATAATATCTCTACACATCCATTCATTGGAACTTGTGATTCTAAGATATTTAATAACCTATGGAACTTCCATTTTCTTTTAGGCATTGTAGCTATTAGAACTGATAATTTCATAATCCGAAGTTTATTTTTTTACGGTTATTATATAACTTCTTGCCTTGATGCCATGTAGAATCATTCTTTGCGTTTATAGCATCCTTTTTACTCTTACCTGTACTGTAATGTTCGTGTTCAAAAAATAATTGAGAAGTGATCTTTCGGCCTGTCAAATCTGCTACACTAGTCATTTCAGTATCCGACCACAAATGAGAATAGCCCGGAAAGTATACATAACCAAATCGTTCATAGTATTTACGATCAAGAATAGGTAAGGTTATAATCCACTCCTGAATACCATCCTGAGTTTTAACTATAAAATCCTCTTTTCCTTCCAACTCTTTCAGTAGCTTTTCATCCCATGCTTCTTCAGATTTAAAATCGTCAGATACAACTATGATTAAGTTGCCTTGTGACTTCTTTGCAGCACGATTTATAGCCTCTATAGCAGACTTGTTCATGGCAATATGAGTCTTTGTACCATTTCTATCTGAAATGGCTTTATATCGCTTTAAATCCTTGTCGTTATGATCTATGCTCAAAATATATTCAATCTGGCTGCTGTCTTTGGCGTTTCCTAACCATAGCTTTATTGTTTCCTCTGCCTGTTCAGGTCTGTTTCTGCTAGGATGTATTATACTTATGTTATACTGCATATTCTTGATAATGTGTTAATTCCTCTTGTATTTGTTTTCTAAATGATGATTTAGGTTGGGATGCTGCAAACTCCATCCATCCACATGCAACACTTAAATCCTTTTTGCCTCTATTTTTAAAGTTAGTAGTAAGTAGCTGCTCCAACACTCTAGGATGGTCAATGGTATTAGCCCATTTAGTAGATAATGTGGTTAAAAAACTGAAATACGTATCAATATTTCCAATGGTAGCACTTACTCCTTCTCTCTCAACTTGTCCTTTAGCATTCTTCCTATCTGTTGGTTTTTCCATAAGGTACAATTCATATCCTCTAGTTTTCAGATAACTATGGCATGCACCAAATTTGTCTTTCTCTGGCAGGAAATCTGTGCCGTAATAAACCATAGTTAAAATTACATCCTCAAAGAAATCATTAGGGTCTTGCTCTCTATATAAGTAATCACATACTATTCGGTTTGTAATAAAATCTGAACCCCAATTCATAGGATCACCAATTCTGAACTTTCCATCAGGATCGTCATATTGGTAGTATTTATCTGTTCCACTATCTATGTACTCATCTAATACACGTTTAACCGCTATACCACCAAGTGAAGGTTCAGCCTCCATTGTAGTCTGTTGATCATATGGGTCTAATCCGGCCTTGAAATACTGTATGTTTCCTGGCTTTTTTGCTATTAAACTTGTAATCTTAGCGTTTGATTCTAATCCAAAGTCACTAGGATGTTTAGAAATCATCCACTTACCATTGGGATTAGGCTCCCAAATCACTTGTGTGTCAGGTATTCCATCTTTCCATTTCAGATTCCCTTGAACACACATTTTCTTAGATGCCTCATTTTGCAGCCAGAAAAGACGCTTGGTTAGCTTCTCAATATCGAATTGTGACTCATCGTTTGCTCCTACAAATACATCTTCGATAGTCAAACAGTTCTTACGCATAAAAGATATTGCTCCTTTGATGTCTCCCGCATCAATGAACATTTTATATTTCTCTTTTATACCTGCAATGATTTTTTCAGCAAGCGGAAAACCCCATCTATCTACCTCTCCACGATCTACAGCATTTCTAAAACATCTCCATAAACCATTAGCAGTCTTTCCATCTGAAGTAAGTTTTTTAGGGTCTGATTGATTCCATATCTGTTTAGCCCACATTAAACTATCAGCCCCTATGTCCTCTACAGTAGAAGTCATAATGATCATACCCATCTTACGATTTAAGATGCGACTTTCAGTAGCCTCTTTAATTACTTTAATCCATTCAACAGGATTAAGGGCACCCTTACTCTTTCCAAATTCATCTAAGTAAGCCCTACCCAAAGTTGTACCATCAAATTCACTTTCATTACTAGGGCCAAAATAGAATTGTGACCCTACTTCTGGATATTCATAATCATCTAATGAACTCTTGTTTGCAATTTCTCCATCAGTACTTTTTTTCTTTAGTCCGCTAAATGTGATATGTTGTGCCGGATAACTTAGATTAAGTCCTTTTTTTGGATCTTCAGTTCCTTGATTTAAAGGACGGAAATAGTACAGCATTTTCTTATGACCATGTACTAAACGGAAATAAGATTTTTTTGCATGACCTTCATTAATACATGACTGAATAGCATTGATAGTTCCTCTTACTCTACTGCCATACTCATATATCATGGCTAAAACGGATTCTGTGTCTCCTAACTGCCGACACTTAAAATCTGCTACACCATCACAAGTAGGGTCATGAATTGCAGCTTGCCAAAACAAGCATATATCTCTATCAGAGGATTTGTAAATAAATTCTACGCCCGTAATAGAACGCCAGTAGTTCATTTTGAAATTTAACAGTGGTGGGATGTAAGTCTTTTTACCTTTTATCCAAAACCAAAGCCCATTTCTACGTCTTTGCCATTCGGCATCAATAAAGTCATCTATTCTTTGTTGAGTCCAATTTTCCCTTCCAAAATTTTTAGTTGGATTTAAAACCTGCTTAGGAATTAATGTCCTACGGAAGATTTGATCATGCTCTGGAAGTCCCCAATTTACACACGCCTCATCTGGTGGTTCTGTAGGAATGATAATGTCCCGTTCGTATATATGCTCAACCTTAGATTTCTCATCCCACCTTAGCTTATAGGTAGGTAATGACTCAAGATCAATATATTTGTCATCCTTAGATATTAATTCTTTCCAATTCATCAAACGTATGTGTTTTCCTCTGCATAGCGCTCAGCATAGGTTTTTATCTTCTTAGATTCATTTAAAGCTATCTCACGTGCCGCTTTACCATCAGGAAATATCTTAGCCTCTAAACGTCTTAATTCCTCCCCTGTGGCTTTTAACATTTTTCTTACTTTATCCTTCCAATCTACAAATTTAATTAAATCTTCTCCCTCTTTCTGTGAACGCATACTCTCCATTGTAAGCGTATCATGAGTTTGCTTCGTACTTTGATATTCTGTCCAATCAATATCATGATAGATCATCAGATAACGTCCAAAACAGTCTAAATATGATGCAGATTTATAATTGAATATTTCATCGAACATGGTTTTATGATCCTGTACATTCAAATCAACACTTAAAAAATCAAACACAGATTTTATCATGGTTTTACGATCCTTTATTTTTAGAAAAGGACTTTCCATATCTGCTGTTAATATAGCTATTCTTATTATGTCTTCATTTTCTTGCTTGGAGAACTCCTCAAACGCAGAAAGCTCGGGGAAAAAATCCACGAGCCTTGTACCTATTGGGCATTGACTGAAATCAATGTATAACTTACTTAAATCAAACACTTAAACCTCCCTCTTCATATTCATATTTAATATCCTTCCTCTGGACTAGATGTAGAACCTTATCAAACATAATTTGATGTATATCATACTCTAGTTTTTGTGCCATCCTTGGATCATAGATTATTTTTTGTCCTGTATCTAGGTGTTTTACATAATCCCTCTTATCTGGATGTTGAAGGTAGCCTCTACAATAAGTACCTGCTAGTACAACTCTGCCTTTTTGAGTCCTCCTAGTCTTTTTAAGACGTTGTTTTGGTGCTAGGGTGACTAATCCTCCTGTATGCTCAATAAACTCCTGTGCGCCTTCCTTTTTAACTTCTATCATCTCAGGTTCCACTACTACATATCCATTCAACATCCGTTTTGGCTTGAAGTTTTCATCTACAACCATGTATAAAAGATCATATTTGATAAGATACATCTCTCCTAACTCTGTATCTACAATCATATTTTCATCCTTAGCCTTTTTGTGTGCCAGATATGAAAAGTTTACCCTATCACCTTTTTTAACTTCAATATCCACATCATATAGCACTGAATTTCGGTTTAACTCGCCCAATTCTCTGTGCATACTGATGTTTACCGGAACCTGTTGACCATTCTTTCTGATAAACAAAGTGTTTTGTTTAGTTAATTTTTCAATTTTTGATAGATTAAAAGTAAGTGATGTAGGTACGCCATATACAGTCCCAAATACACTCATGTTCTTCTCACGAGTAGTGATCTTGGTTCCATTCTCATATTTGAAGTCCGGGGAAATAAGTCCTAACTCTTTTCCTTTTACTTGATAAGTCTCTAATTGTGGGTCAGGAAGTACCAAAACGTAATTGGAAAGCATATTTACTTGTGATGAGTGGATCATGATATTGCCTCCCCATGAAGTTCTCTTAACTTCCAACCTCCTGCAATTACATCATATATCTTCCCGTTCTCAAAAAACAAGGCATGAACCCATACTTTTCCAATTTTAATAACTCTAGTCGTTAGCTTTCTGTTAAAAATCTTGCTATAGACCTCTTTCTTCTCAATTTTACTGACATCCAAGTCTTTTATCTGATCTTCATAAAAATCAAACTCAGCTTCTTGTATTTGACCGCCTTCCACACGTGTGTAGTGTGAAGCCTTTACTCTATCTTTCATATCGACTCTTATTTGGGTATTTCTCTTCTAAAAATTTCATCATATCTGCATTCATGCAACGATCTGAGGTACTAAAGAACTTCTTATCTCCTATTTTAGCCACTATCTCATCGTAACTCATACTCTTTTGTACTTTACAATCGCCTCCAAATTCTCCCTCTATTCCTTTTAAATTCGCATATAGGCTCTTGATAACATATCCAAATGGTTGATCCCAATTTAACTCCTTATTACACACAAATGTGCAAAAATCATTTTTGTTATACAATATTGGGAAATGGGTATCGAAATCTGTTGTTGGTTTATCTTTTGATAAAAGGTATTTACGGGTATGATTTACTGACTTACGGTAATCACCTAAGTTTTTAGCCATTGTATCTTCTAAAGAACCTTTATGGTAAAAAGGTAGGCTATTGACATCAAATTCTTGTAACAAATAGTGATCATCATTTAAAAAGCAGAAATCTTCTGTTACTTCAAGATGAGATATTGCAGCAAGTATTTTCTGATATATATTTTTCTCTTTCTTTTTACCTGTAGGTTCATCGCTACAACTTATGTATTTTAATCCCCGTAAACCGATTATCTTTTTTCCTACAATAAATATGTCACCTATTCCTTTTAAGTTCATCTCAATGCTTCGTAATGCGTATACAAGATCTTTGTTGTTGTTCTTACTATTGTCCCTAACTGGGATGATAACTGATATTCCTTTTTCCATTAAAATAGTTTTAGTTGTTTAATAGTTTATTGAAATATTCTGCATCTATCTTGTAATCGTATCCTCCATAAAACATGTGTCTATAACCCCTTGTACATTCGTATACAATTCCGTTGTCAAAGAATATGTTCCTAACATTTATCCCTTCGATATTAAATGTTTTCATGGTCATGTTAATTTCTAAGGCAGGTGAATAAGACTCAAAGTCTTCTAACGGAAATCCACCTTGTTCAAATTCTTCTCTTGTCATCTCAAAAGGCATTCTAATCATTTCCTGGCCTTCACCTTGAGTGTAAAATAGTGCTTTGCTCATAATTCTAATTTTAGTTGTTTAGGTTTTACTGATTAAGTAATTGAAGTCAAATTCATGACCTGTCATTTGTTTATAGGCATCAGCACTGAAATGTTTCAAAGCATACCAAAGCATTATTCCATTACCTGTATCTTTTAATTGTCGTTCAATAGCTTGTATTGCTTTAGCATCTTCTGAAAAGGAAAAACATGACCTGTTAATTTCTTTTTCTACAGTATGCTCTAATCCGTTGATCTTGAATATGCATATAATTTTTACATCATTGATGTTCCAAGGTTGATTTACCATGAATATTTGCCCTTTAATCAGGTTATCATCCACGACTACTTTAGCCATTATATTAGCCATTGCTTTGTTATGAGCATCCTCCATGTATTTAACCGCTTCATCAGTGACAGCTTTATGCTCATGTACTATTACTTCAATTTTATCAGGTGAAGAATTGTAATGATTTTCTTCTGTTCTTAGTATTGTTGTTCCAAATAGTCCCATAATTGTAATTGTTTTGGTTTATATGTTTTAAATAATTTCTTTCTCTTCTCCATCTGTTCTTTAGTTAGTATTCTTGAAACGTAAAACTCTACTTCATCTGCCATTTCTGATTGTTTCATTGGTCTACCTAGATGCTTCTCGAAAGCTGTCATATTCATCTTCTGCATCTTTATACATTTTGTTTAACTCCTCTTTGTATTCACTAGCAGGTTTTAGGTCTTTATAAGGATTATCTCTCTTTAATACATTTGGTACACTACAGCATAATCCATCGTGACTAACAAATCCTTCTTCATGACAACAGCATTTACATTCCATTACTGTAGCCCATTTCTCTAGCTCATGGGTTTTACAGAAGGAGCATTTACATTTATTTGTTTTCATTATTTAATTAGTTCAGGGTTTTCGTGAATGTTGCCAATTACTTTATCCTTTCCGTTTATGCTGTAGAATTTATCTACTGTATTCCAATTGGTTTTATAATTAAAGTGGTATCCAAAACCTAACCTTTTTTTACCAAAAACTACTACACAATGTTGATCCCCACATTTGATAATGTCCCCTTCATATATTTCTTTTTTATTAGCGTCTTTAGTCCCAATGTATTGATCCTCCTTCTTTCTTGTTGTTCCACTTCTCATGGTTGGCCCTGCAAATGAATCTTCTGATTTCCTACCCATAAGGTCTATCATTCCCCAATAAGTAAAACCGCTGAATGTTCCATCATGGTTGTAATGTGCTGATCTAAACTTTAATTCTCTTTGTTCCATTTTCTTTTTGTTTTAAGCTCTACCTGTTAGTTTATCCCATCTCTTTTTATCAATGGGTTTTATTTTTGGTTCTAGGTTTCTTTCTTTCTCTGTTAGTTCTCCGGTGTCCTCACGCCATTCAATAGTGTAGGTTATATTTGAATTTGATAGGTCTTTTAGCTTCTCTATGACACTTTCTATTCTTTTGAAGTGTGTGTAGTCATTTGAGATTAAAAAGTCGTTACAGAGCCTTATCCTTAATTTAACTACTTCTAGTAATTTCTCCTTTTCATGATTTTTGCTTTCAAAAGGATACCAGGTGCCAATAGGTAAGGTTTCAAGGTTTTTTAATGTTTTTAACTCGTATAGTTCGTCCATGATTAAAACGGTAAATCCCCTGTAGGTTCAATATCATATTCTTTTTCTTTTTCGATTACATTTAACTCATAATCTATATCGGCCTGAAAGGTTCTGTCTAGCCAGTTAGTATTGTCCCAATCTGAATTTACTCCTATAAATCTTCCATTATTAAGATTATACTTCACATGCACCTCTCCCACTTCTCCTTGGTGCTTATATTTCATTTTCTTAATATGAACTTCACTATTTCCAGTATCGAAATTCCTATAAAAAGTAACACCTATTTGAGGTTTATTATACCAATTGCTACTACCAGATATGTCGTACAAAGTTGGAATCTCAAACATACTATTGGTTTTTTGCTTTGGCATCTTTTTAGGATGTACAACTAGAATTGAAAAAACCATATTTCGTTCACTGAATCGGATTACTTTATCCAATTCCCTAGAAATGTAGTTGTGTTCTGTATCTCCGGCCTTTATGTTATGTTCCAATTTGTTCCAAGGGTCTAATAAAAATCCTTTAATGCCTTTTTGCTGAACAAGCAATTTTGCCTTTTCCAAAATATTATCTAAACACAAGTCGTCGTCTTCAGGGCTGATGAAATAAAAATGCTCCTGAATAAATGATTTGGCAAGTTTTTTTTCTGAATCTGAAAATCCCACATCAGCTTTAGCCTTCTTACCAAGCAACAATTCACATAATCCAATTATAAATACTGCAAGCGGGCTGTGTTCAGGTGTAAATAATGCCCATCGCCAACCATACCTAACAGATAAACATGCCATAATGAATAATGCAAAAGGTGATTTGCCATGATTAGGTATTCCAGTCAAAACCATCATTTGTCCAAGAAAAACTGAAAACTTTTTGTCTAACTCTGATATTTTCCCTGTTGTTTCGCCTTTTGATAGACCTGTTTGAAATAAAATCTCAACATCATCCCATATATCTTCAACGTTTATAACTCCTGAAATTGGAAATTCTCTTAGATTTTTATCTTCTATGCACTCTTTTAATTCTGATCCATACTTAACCAAATATTCATTTGCATCTTTACAATCCTTGAAATTTACTTTAAAGCACTTCTCAAAACCCAACCTACGAGCCAATTCATCTCTAAGAAATACACCTACAGCATCAGAATCAGTGGCAAGTATTATTTTCTTTTTATTGTCGAAGTATTCAATACAGTTATCCAAATATTCAAGGTTCGGCTTATTTGAGCCGGATGCTCCATTAGGAACGCTTATAACTTCTTTTATCCCAACTTCAAGAAAAGACAGTTTATCTATCTCACCCTCCACAATTACACACCAATCAGAATCCTTTATGTCATCCACTCCATAAAAAATAAGTTCAGCATCTTTAACCATTTTAAAGTTTTTCCTTGCGTCCCTAAATTTTATGTTAACCAATTCTTTATTCCTGTAATAGTTGAAGTTTATGGTATTTTCCTCCTTTTGGGTTTGAGGCATATACTCCATGCTTTGTGTAACATTACCTAATCCAAGCGTTGTTGAAGAAATATGGCGATTATTAAAAAACCAATTCAGAGTCTTTTCAGATAATGTAGATTGATTTTTAGGTACAGGAACTATGTATTCCTTTGGTTTAGGCTGATATATACCAACAACTCCGCTAAACCCACAACTATTATGGCAATTGTATCTTCCCGTATTTACATCAACACTCAGGCATGGGTCTTTTTTATTCTTTCTTAAATGGGAACATTTTGGGCAGATTGCTTTTCCTGATCCATTTATTTTTCTTGTATCTATCCCAAGACTTTCTAATAACTGTCTATTATCGCTCATGGAATATAATTTTTAGAAGTTGAAGTAGGGGTTTCCTCTTGATTATTCAGATAGCGTTCAATTATATTTTCCCTAAGAACATATTCAGGAGTAATATATTTTCTCTCAATCAGCTTGTCTTTTAGAGCTTCATCTATAACATTAAGCAGCTGCTTGCTAGTATATTTTTTTAATCTTTTCCTTAATGAGGTGCAAACCTTATCTGTGCTTTGATATTGACCCGGATTTTTCCCGTTTTTCTTTTTTAAATTAAATGCCTGTACAAATAGGTGGCACTTTTCTGAATCTTTAAGAGTGCCGTCTGTCGGGGATGACGAAGGAGACCCGACAATAGATACTTTAGTATCTTCTTTAAGAGGTACTTTTTCTAAAGAGGTATTTATTAGTTCGGGATTTCCCTGTTCAGGGATTTCCTGTTCGGTAAAATCCCGAACACGAGACTCGTGTATTATGTAGTCATATCCTCTGAAAAGGTTTTGATCTTTTACCCTGATAGTTTGTATATATCCCAATTTCTCCAACTCTGCCCAACCACTTAACATAGAGTCGTACCCATCCAAAGATCTATTTGCTAAATCACTTTTATGTACAGTCCATTCTTCGGAAAGGCTAAGTAAGTAGCACATCAATCCTTTTGCTTTCCAACTTAAATCCTTTGCTTTTATTATTTCATTAGGAATCACTGTATAATTCCTTCTTCGTTTGTTTATTATTTTACCTGACATATTGGTTTAGTTTATTGTTCTTTCCATTCAAATTCAAATCTTGATGATCGTGCTTTTTCTATAGATTTTATAGTTTCATCCATAAAGTAATGGCGATTTGGATGATAGGTATCAGATACGAAAAATGGGTAATGCTGTTCGGAGATATGTACTAGCAAAACTTTAACAGATAAGTTTCCATTAATAATGGTTCTAAATGCCTTACAATCTATGGAACTACCCTCCATAAGTAAAACATCTACTCCATGTTCTGATTTCTTCATCCGTTCAGATAGTTCCTTGCATCTAGTGAAATCTAATTCATTTAATTCAGTTGGTTTAACTTCTGCCCACAGGTTAAGTTCTGGGAAATAAAAGTCTGGCAGATAATATCCAGAAGGTAATTTAAAACCCTCATGTTCGTATACCCAATCCCATCCCATATTATCAAAGAAAACTGCCCATCTAGCTTCTAACCTGCTTCT
>Ga0247809_1000350_pt1 | contig 22367 bp, 20 predicted proteins | sample UWRJL104311B1_FD_180951 | JGI IMG/M metagenome (GOLD analysis project Ga0247809, IMG submission 180951) | Plant litter microbial communities from Arlington Agricultural Research Station in Wisconsin, United States - UWRJ-L104-311B-1 | ecosystem: Environmental > Terrestrial > Plant litter >...
CGCGCCAGCTTTGCAGGAACACGAACATGACGATGACGACGAGGATGACGGCCTCGATCAGCGTCTTCACGACCTCGTCGATCGACAGCTTGATGAAGTCGGTGGTGTCGTTGGCGTAGGCGAACTTCAGGCCGGGCGGGAAGCTCTTAGCGGACTTGGCGACGAACGCCTTGACCAGCTCGGCGGTCTTGAGCGCGTCGGCGCCCGGCGCGAGCAGCACCGCGATACCGGCGCCGGGATGCGCGTTGACGCGGCTGCGCGCGTTGTAGTTCTCCGCGCCCAGCTCGATCCGGGCGACGTCGCGCAGCTTGACCACGGCGCTGTCGTTGGTCGTCTTCAGGATGATGTTGGCGAACTGCTCGGGCGTCTGGAGGCGCGACTGCGCGGTGACGGTAGCGTTCAGCATCTGCGTGTCGGGCTGAGGTTGCCCACCGAGTTCGCCGGCCGCGACTTCGGTGTTCTGCGCCTGGATCGCGGTCGTCACGTCGCTCGGGATCAGCTGGTAGCTCGCGAGCTTGTTAGGGTTCAGCCAGATCCGCATCGCGTATTGCGCGCCGAACACGTTGCTGTCGCCGATGCCCGGAATACGGCCGAGCGGGTCCTGCAGGTTCGAGACGAGATAGTCGGAGACGTCCTGGTTGGTCAGCTTGTCGGTCTCGTCGTAGACGCCGACGATCAGGAGGTTGTCCGGGTTCGACTTGCGGACGACGAGGCCCTGCTGCTGGACCTGTTGCGGCAGGCGGGACAGCGTCTGCTGGACCTGGTTCTGGACCTGGACCTGCGCGATGTCGGGATCGGTGCCCTTCTCGAAGGTCACCGTGATGTTCACCGAGCCGCGCGACGACGACGACGAGCTGAAATAGATCAGCCCGTCGATACCCGTCAGCGACTGCTCGACGACCTGCGTCACGCTGTTCTGGATCGTCTGCGCGTTGGCACCCGGGAAGGATGCGCGGACGGTCACCTGCGGCGGTGCGACGTCGGGGTACTGCGCGATCGGCAGACTCATGATCGCGCCGATGCCGCCGAGCATCACGATGATCGCGAGCACCCAGGCGAAGATCGGGCGATCGATAAAGACACGGGATAACATAAGGGCTTAGCCGGCCTTTTTCTGGCTGGTGTCGCCACCGGAGGAGTCACCCTTGGGCGCTTCGATCTTTTGCGCGGTGTTTTCAGGCACCGGCTTCACGCCCTGGTTCGGCGCGATCTTCGACAGGCCCTGCGTGATGATCTTGTCGCCGGGGTTGAGCCCGCTGGTGACCACCCAGAACGCACCCTGCGTGCGATCCGCCTTGATCTTCTTCTGCACCGCCTTGTTGTTCGCACCGACGACATAGACCGTCGCATTGCCCTTCGCGTCGCGCGACACGCCCGCCTGCGGCACGAGGAACGCGCGCTGGTTGATCGCCTGCGCGAACTTGGCCTGGACGAACATGCCGGGCAACAGCAGCCCTTGCGGATTGGGGAAGCGCGCGCGCAGCGTCACGGTGCCGGTCTCGGTGTTGACCAGCGCTTCGGCGAACTCGACCGTGCCGGTCGCGCCATATTCGCTGCCGTCCTCGAGCGTCAGGCGGACTTCGGCGCGGGTCGCGACGATGCCGTTCTGGCCGAGCGAGCGGCGTAGGGCGAGCAGGTCGCCGGAGGATTGCTGGATGTCGACGAACATCGGATCGAGCCGCTGGATCTGCGCGAGCGGATCGGTCTGCGTTGCCGAGACGAGCGCGCCGACGGTGAACAGCGAGCGGCCGATGCGCCCGGTGATCGGCGCGGGGACGGTGGTGAACTTGAGGTTGATCTGCGCGGTCTCGAGCGCCGCGCGAGTCTGCGCGACCGAGGCGGTGGCCTGTCGCGAGGTGGCGACCGCGTTGGTGTAGTCCTGCTTGCTGATCGCCTCCATCTCGGCGAGCGGCTTGTAGCGCTGTGCGAGGATGGTCTGCGCCTGCTGGTTGGCGCGCGCGCTCTGGAGGTTGGCCTGCGCCTCGTTGGCGGCGGCGCGATAGAGGCGGGGGTCGATCTCGTAGAGCGGCTGGCCCTTCTTGACGAGCGTACCCTCGGTGAAGAACCGCCGGCGGATGATCCCGGTGACCTGCGGGCGGACGTCCGAGCTCTCGAACGCGGTGGTGCGGCCGCTGAGTTCGGTGGTCATCGCGACGCTGGTCGGCTGGACGACGACATAGCCGACGGTCGGCGTGCCCTGGCCCGGCTGGCCACCGCGGCCCGCCTTGCCCTGGGCTTTGTCGCCACCGCCGGAGCAGGCGGCGAGCGCCAGTGCAGGCACCAGCAGGATGGCGCACTGCCGCGCAGAAAATCGTGTGGCTATCAAGTTTGGTATCCGCTCGCGATCGGTGGTGGCAGCTGTTGGTCGGCCTAAACCACGAGGATGTACCAGAAGTATGTCAGTTGAAAAGCGCGGGTGAGAAATAGGGAAGAAAGAGTAACCTGGTTTGTTGGTTGGGGGTGTTTTGTGCGACGTAAGCTCGTCAACGTTCCAAGAACTGTTTCCCCGCGAAGGCGGGGACCCAGACTGGGCTCCCGCCTTCGCGGGAGAACAAGGAGGAGTGCGCTCCTTTATCCACGCGCACGACCATGCAGCCACAGCATTCGAGAACCACCGCACCGCCCCTGGGCCACCGCACCACCCCGGCGGAGGCCGGGGCCCAATTGGAGAGGTCGTGGTAACGAGGGACTGCGCATCGTTGGCAACGTCCCCCAATTGGGCCCCGGCCTTCGCCGGGGTAGTGCTTATGGCGCGAGTCCTTCAAACCAAAATCTCGCGGGTGCGTTGAGCGGTGGATGCCGGAACTAGCCCGGCATGACGGAAGGGTGGGCCGATGGCTTCGATCGATGATGACAAGAAGGCTGCCGCCGTTGCTGCCGTGGCGGAGGTTAGGGACGGGATGCTTGTCGGGCTTGGCACCGGATCCACTGCGGCGTTCGCAATCCAGGCGCTCGGCGATCGCGTGGCCCAAGGTCTGCAAATCCACGCCGTCGTCACCTCTGAAGCCTCCGGCAAACTCGCCCGCGAACTCGGAATCGAGATTCTCGACTTCGCCACTATCGCCCATGTCGACCTCACGATCGACGGCGCGGACGAGATCGACTCGCGCTGCTTCGCCATCAAGGGCGCAGGCGGGGCGATGCTGCGCGAAAAGATCGTCGCCGCAGCCTCGGCACGGATGGTCGTGATCGCCGACGGCTCCAAACGCGTCGACCGGATCGGCGCCGCCAAGCTGCCGGTCGAGGTGCTACCGTTCGCCATCGCCTATGTAATGCGTGTGCTGACCGACATGGGAGCCGCCCCCACGATCCGCGACAACTACCGGACGGACCAAGGCAATCTCGTCGTCGACTGCCACTTCGCTGCCCTCGACGACCCCCGCGCGACCGCCTCCACGCTCGCCGCGATCCCCGGTATTCTCGGCCACGGGCTGTTCCTCGACGAGGTCGACGCCGCGTATATTGCAACGAACGGCGTCGTTACGCGACTGGAACGGATGGGTGCATCCGACTAAAGGCATCCTATGTTGGCAACCAGATCGGATGCGCGGCGTTCGGTCACCGTCTAGAGCGAGGCTTCTTCCATGACCGATACCGCAACCGCCCCCACCAAGGCGGACCCTATGCTGCACGAGGACGGCTCTCCCGAGCGTCTGGCGATCGATACCATCCGCACGCTGTCGATGGACGCGGTGCAGAAGGCCAATTCGGGCCATCCCGGCACGCCGATGGCGCTCGCGCCGGTCGGCTACACGCTCTGGTCGAAGTTCCTGCGCTATGATCCCAAGCACGCCGACTGGCCAAACCGCGACCGCTTCGTGCTGTCGGTCGGCCATGCGTCGATGCTGCTCTATTCGCTGATCCACCTCGCCAAGATCGAAGAGATCGACGCCGAGGGTAACAAGACCGGCAAGGAGGCCGTCAGCCTCGCGGATATCGAGCAGTTCCGCCAGCTGTCGTCGAAGACGCCGGGCCACCCCGAATATCGCCACACCACCGGCGTCGAGACCACCACGGGGCCGCTCGGCCAGGGTTGCGGCAATTCGGTCGGCATGGCGATCGCCGAGCGCTGGCTCGCGGCGCGCTACAACAAGGACGGCTTCACGCTGTTCGACCATGACGTCTACACGATCTGTGGCGACGGTGACATGATGGAGGGCGTCTCGGCCGAGGCGGCGAGCCTAGCCGGCCACCTCAAGCTCAGCAATTTGTGCTGGATCTACGACAGCAACCATATCTCGATCGAGGGCGCGACCGATCTCGCGTTCGACGAGGATGTCGGCCTGCGTTTCGACGCCTATGGCTGGAACGTCATCCACATCGACGACGCGAACGACACCGCCGCGCTCAGCCGCGCGATCGAGACGTTCAAGGCGACCAACGACAAGCCGACCTTCATCGTCGTGCATTCGGTGATCGGCTACGGCAGCCCCAAGGCAGGCAGCGAGAAGGCCCACGGCGAGCCGCTCGGCGAGGAAAATATCCGCCTCACCAAGCAGGCGTACGGCTGGCCCGAGGACAAGTCGTTCTACGTGCCCGACGGCGTGATCGAGCATTTCAACGGTGCGATCGCCGAGCGCGGCGCCAAGCTGCGTGACGAGTGGGTCGCGCTGACCGACAAGTATCGCGGCGCCTATCCCGAGCTGTCCGCCGAGCTGGACCTGCTGCTCAAGGACGAGCTGCCCGACGGCTGGGATGCCGACATCCCGACGTTCGAGGCGGATGCCAAGGGCGTCGCCAGCCGTGATTCGGGTGGCAAGGTGCTCAACGCGATCGCCGCCAAGGTGCCGTGGCTGATCGGCGGGTCCGCCGATCTCGCGCCGTCGACCAAGACCGACATCAAGGGCCAGCCCTCGTTCGAGGCGGAGAACTACGCAGGCCGGAACTTCCACTTCGGCATCCGCGAACATGGCATGGGTGCGATCGTCAACGGCATGGCGCTGTCGCATCTGCGTTCGTACGGCTCCACCTTCCTGGTATTCGCCGATTACATGCGCGCGCCGGTTCGCCTGTCGGCGATCATGGAGGTCGGCGCGATCTGGGTGTTCACGCACGACTCGATCGGTGTCGGCGAGGACGGCCCGACGCACCAGCCGATCGAGCATCTCGCGACGCTGCGCGCGATTCCCGGTCTCGACACGATCCGTCCGAGCGACGCGAACGAAGTCGTCGCGGCATGGAAGGCAGTCCTTAAGGACGCCAGCACGCCAGCCGCGCTGATCATGTCGCGCCAGGCTCTGCCGACGCTCGACCGGACCAAGTATGCGAGCGCCGACGGGCTCGAGAAGGGCGGCTATGTCCTCGCGGATAGCGACGGCACGCCCGACGTGATCCTGATCGCGACCGGTAGCGAAGTGTCGCTGGTCGTCGAGGCGCATGAGAAGCTGACTGCGGACGGCGTGAAGAGTCGGGTCGTGTCGATGCCGAGCTGGTATCGCTACGAACTGCAGGACGCCGCGTACAAGGAAAGCGTGCTGCCGCGTGAAGTGCGGGCGCGCGTTGCGGTCGAGATGGCCGGGTCGATCGGTTGGGACCGTTATGTCGGGCTCGACGGCGCGACCGTGACGATGTCGACGTTCGGGGCTTCGGCACCGCTCGCCAAGCTGCAGGACAAGTTCGGGTTCACCGTCGACAATGTCGTCAAGGTCGCCCGCCAAGTGATGGAGACCAAGTGATGGGTGCGCTCAACGATCTCGAAGGCTTCGGCCAGGCGGTATGGCTCGATTTCGTCGACCGGAAGTTCCTGGAGGCCGGTGGTCTCCAGAAGCTGGTCGACGAGGACGGGCTGACCGGCGTCACGTCGAACCCGTCGATCTTCGAAAAGGCGATGGGTCACGGCGATGCCTATGACTCGACGCTGGCCGAGTACGACAAGCAGCATGCCGGCGCGGCGACGATCGACCGCTACGAGCATCTGGCGATCCAGGATATCAAGGCGGCAGCGGAGACGTTGAAGCCGGTCTACGACAAGCTCGACGCGAAGGACGGCTATGTCAGCCTCGAGGTGTCGCCGTACATCTCGGACGATACCGACGCGACGATCGCCGAGGCGAAGAAGCTGTGGGCTGCGGTTGATCGGCCGAACCTGATGATCAAGATTCCGGGGACGCTCGCGGGCGGTCCAGCGATCTCGTCGACGATCGCGAGCGGGATCAACGTCAACGTCACGCTGCTGTTCGCGCTCGACGCGTATATTCGCGTTGCGGAGGCGTATGCGGCGGGTCTGGAAGAGCGCGTCAAGCAGGGGCAGCCGATCGACAAGATTGCCAGCGTCGCAAGCTTCTTCGTCAGCCGTATCGATTCGTCGATCGACAAGGAGATCGATGCGCGTCTCGAGAAGGGCGATGCCGAGGCCGAGGCGCTGAAGGCGGTCCGCGGCAAGGTCGCGATCGCCAACGCGAAGATGGCGTATCAATGGTATCTCGACTTCCTGAAGTCGGATCGCTGGCAGGCGCTGGCCGCCAAGGGTGCGCAGCCGCAGCGTCTGCTGTGGGCGTCGACCGGCGTAAAGGACCCGAGCTATCCCGACACGCTCTACATCGACACGCTGATCGGCAAGGACACGGTCAACACGATGCCGCCGAAGACGATGGACGCCTTCCGCGACCACGGCACCGCGGCGGAGACGATCACGCAGGACGTCGAGGGCGCCAAGCACACGCTGGCGGAAGCCGAGCGTCTGGGTCTCGACCTGAACGGCGTGACCGGCAAGCTGGTCGAAGAGGGCGTCGCGTCGTTCGTGAAGGCGTTCGACGATCTGCTCGGCTCGATCGCCAAGAAGCAGCCCGCGACGGCGTAAACTTCTGCTCCCTCTCCCTTTCGGGGAGAGGGCCGGGGTGAGGGGCGCCGCGAGCGCTGCCCTCCCCAACTGCCCGTCACCCCAACCCTCTCCCCGGCGGGGAGAGGGGGTAAGCAAGGAATTCCCCATGAAGATCGGACTGATCGGCCTCGGCCGGATGGGCGGCAACATCGCGCGCCGGCTGATGAAGAACGGCCATGAGGTCGTCGCATTCGACCGCGATGCCGAAGCCGTGAAGAAGCTCGCCGCCGACGGTGCGATCGGCGCGGACTCGCTCGACGACATGCACGCCAAGCTCGACACCCCGGCGATCTGGTGGGTAATGGTCCCGGCCGGCGAGCCGACCGAGAGCACCGTCCAGGCGATCGCCGCGAAGTCGAATTCGGGCGATATCATCATCGACGGCGGCAACAGCTTCTACAAGGACGACGTCCGCCGCGCGAAGGAACTGGCCGAGAAGGGCATCCACTATGTCGACGTCGGCACGTCGGGCGGCGTGTGGGGCCTCGAGCGCGGCTATTGCATGATGATCGGCGGCGACAAGGAAACGGTCGACCTGCTCGATCCGATCTTCGAGACGCTGGCGCCGGGCATGGGAACGATCGTCCGCACGCCGGGCCGCATCGAAGGCCAGGCCGATCCGCGCGCCGAGAAGGGCTATATCCACGCAGGCCCCTCGGGTGCCGGGCACTTCGTCAAGATGGTCCATAACGGCATCGAATACGGCCTGATGCAGGCCTATGCCGAGGGCTTCGACATCCTCAAGGGCAAGTCGGGCGAGCATGTCGTCGAGGAGGAGCGCTTCGACATCAACCTGACCGACGTCGCCGAAGTCTGGCGTCGCGGCAGCGTGATTTCGTCGTGGCTGCTCGACCTGTCGGCGATCGCGCTGGCGAAGGACGGCACGCTCGAAGGCTTCAGCGGCAGCGTCGCGGATTCGGGCGAGGGCCAGTGGACGATCGATGCGGCGATGGAGGAGAAGGTGCCCGCCAACGTGCTGAGCGCCGCGCTGTATGCGCGCTATCGCAGCCGGGTGGACCATACGTTCGGCGACAAGCTGTTGTCGGCAATGCGCTATGGCTTTGGCGGTCATGTCGAGATGCCGCAGTGAGCGGTGGCATGAGCGGTATCAAGCTGCTGGTCTCCGATGTCGACGGCACGCTCGTCGACAAGGAGAAGAAGGTCACGCCCGCAACCGTCGACGCGGTCAAGCGGTTGAAGGCGGCTGGCCTCGGCTTCACGATCATCAGCGCACGGCCGCGTTCGGGGATGATGCCGATCGCGGACTTGCTCGGCATCGACGAGCCGATGGGTGCGTTCAATGGCGGGATCGTCTTCAAGCGCGACGGCACCGTGATCGAGCACCACATGATCGACGTCGACGTCGTCCGCGGCGCGATGGAGATCATCGGTGACGCGCCCGTCGACACGTGGTTCTTCGCGGACGACGTCTGGTACGCCAGCACCGACCAGGGCGGGCATGTCGGCAGCGAGAAGAAGGCCTCCGCGCAGGACCCGGTGATCGTCTCCGACTTCACCGACCTGCTCGCCAAGGCCGACAAGGTGACCTTCGTCAGCGATGACGAAGACCTGTTGCGCGACCTGCACGCGAAGGTCGCCGCCAAGTTCGACACGCAGGCGACGATCGTCCAGTCGCAGACCTATTATCTCGACATCACGCCCGTCGCCGGGAACAAGGGCAGCGGGATCGAGGAACTGGCAGACGCGTTCGGCATCAGCTTGACGCAGACTGCGGCGATCGGCGACCAGGCCAACGACATCGCGATGCTCAAGCGCGCCAAGCTGGCGATCGCGATGGGCAACGCACCGCAAGCCGTCCGTGACGTCGCGCACGAGATTACCAGCGCGAACGATGCCGACGGCGTCGCCCACGCGATCGACACGTTTATCCTTACTGGAGTTTCCGCATGAAAGAGTTGGTTGCCTTCGACCTCGATGGAACGCTGGCCGAGAGCAAGCAGCCCTTGCAGGAGCCGATGGGCGAGGCGCTGGCGAACCTGCTAGACGTCGCGCATGTCGCGGTGATCTCGGGCGGCGACTGGCCGCAGTTCGAGAAGCAGGTCGCGTCGCGCCTGCCCGAGCGGGCCGATCGCACCAAGCTGTGGCTGATGCCGACGACGGGCACCAAGCTGTACCGGTTCGATGGCGAATGGCGCGCGGTCTATGCCGAGCTGTTCGAGGACGACGAGAAGCAGAAGATCCTCAAGGCGTTCGACGAGTCGCTCGAGGCGACCGGTTTCGTGCCGGAGAAGACCTGGGGCGAGCGGATCGAGGATCGTGGCAGCCAGATCACGTTCTCCGCGCTCGGCCAGGAAGCACCGATCGATGCGAAGCACAGCTGGGATCCCGACTTCGCCAAGCGCAAGGTGATCCAGGCGGATCTGCAGAAGCGCCTGCCGGGGCTGTCGATCAACATGGGTGGCGCGACCTCGATCGACATCACGCGTGAGGGTGTCGACAAGGCTTACGGCCTGAAGAAGCTCAACGAGGCGAGCGGTATCGCGCTCGACAAGATGATGTTCATCGGCGACGCGATCTTCCCCGGCGGGAATGATTATCCGGCGGAGCAGCTTGGGCTGGACGTCGTGAAGGTCAAGAACGTCGACGGCACGCTGGCGGCGATCGCCGGGATCGTCGCGTGCCTGAAGTAAGGGCATGAGCGTCGCGTTTCGTCGCGAGAGTGACGAGGAACATCTCGAACCCAAGTTCGAACAGCCGATCGCGCCGGGGCCTAATCTCGTCACGGCGCGAGGGTTGCGGTTGCTTGGCGAGCGGGTGACCGAGATCGAGGCTGCGGTTGCGGCGGAGACGGACGAGGAGGCGCGCAAGCTGCTGCTGCGCGACCTGCGCTATTGGCACACGCGTCAGACGACCGCCGAACTCGCGCCTTCGCCCGAGGATGATGAAGTCGGGATCGGTTCGCGCGTTCGCGTTCGGATGAACGGGGTTGAGCGGGTTATCGCGATCGTCGGTGGTGACGAGGCTGAGCCTGGCGAGGGCCGGCTGGCGTTCTCGGCACCGTTGGCGCGCGCGTTGATGGGCGCGGCGGTTGGCGAGACGGTTGCGTTTGCGGACAAGCCGGACGCGATCGAGGTTCTGGCGATCGACAAGGATGACGGCTGATGGCTGAAGCTAAATTCGAACGGCATCGTCAGGCGTGGACGCAGGACGAAATCCAGAAGCTGCATACGCTGGCGAAGAAGGGCATGGCGTTGAAGGCGATCGCGAAGGCGCTGACCCGGAGCGAGGAGTCGGTGAAGGTTCGGGCGAAGGAAGATTCTTTGAATATCGCCAAGCTGCGGTAGCGGCTGAGGATGCTTAGCCCTCTCCCCTCCGGGGAGAGGGTTGGGTGAGGGGCTGTTCCGGGCGATGCACTGCTTGGCTGCCCCTCACCCCGACCCTCTCCCCGGAGGGGAGAGGGAGCAGAAGGGGCGTTATCGTGCTCTTCCAGGCCGTCGGAGGCTTCCGCGCCTCCGCATGGCGCCACTTCGAACGGTACCACCGCGAGAGACATTGGCGCGATAGGCACCACCCCCGCCCGAATGGCACCACCCCGGCGGAGGCCGGGGTGGTTATAGTGTTGAGCGCGGGTGTGGCCGACGGATATGCGGGTTACCGCCTATGTAGCCACGCCCGAACTCGCTACAGCGGCCACCGCTTGTTCTCCCGCGAAGGCGGGAGCCCAGTCTGGGTCCCCGCCTTCGCGGGGAAACACTCTTTAATCGGCGGCTGCTGACCGAAGCCGCACGGAGCCACACTTGTCCGATTACGACGCGATCATCCTCGGCGCCGGCGCCGCCGGCCTCATGTGCGCCGCCGTCGCCGGCCAGCGCGGGCGGAAAATCCTGCTCGTCGATCACGCCGACCAGGCGGGGAAGAAGATCCTGATCTCCGGCGGAGGACGGTGCAATTTCACCAACGTCCACACCGCCGCCGACCGCTACATCTCCGCCAACCCCCATTTCGCCAAGTCCGCACTCGGCCGCTACACCGCACAGGATTTCCTCGCGCTCGTCGAATCCTACGGCATCGCGTGGCACGAGAAGACGCTCGGCCAACTCTTCTGCGACGGCTCGGCACGCCAGATTGTCGATATGCTGCTCGACGAATGCGACAAGGGCCGCGTCGAATTGTCGCTCGGCCGCGCGGTTACCGGCGTCGAGCATGCCGACGGCTGCTATCGCGTATCGCTCGACGGCCGCACCGTCACCGCGCCCGCTTTGGTCATCGCCACCGGAGGCCCGTCAATCCCGAAGATGGGCGCGACCGGGTTCGCCTATGATCTCGCGCGGCAGTTTGGCCTAAAGGTCGTCGAACCGCGCCCCGCACTCGTCCCGCTGACGCTGGGCGGTGACGAGACACTGTTCCGCGAACTCTCCGGAGTCGCCGCCGAAGTCGTCGCCACCGCCGGCAAGACCGCCTTCCGCGAAGCCGCGCTGTTCACGCACCGCGGCCTGTCCGGCCCCGCGATCCTGCAAGTGTCGTCCTATTGGCGCAACGGCCAGCCCGTCGGGATCGATTTCCTCCCCGATCGCGAGTCCGGCTGGCTCCCCGCCGCCAAGCGTACCACGCCGCGCGCGACTCTCCGAAAACTGCTCGGCGGCACGCTCCCGGACCGACTCGCGGAAACTTTGAGCGATCGTTTGGGCATGACGAGCGAGATTTCCACGCTCACCGACCGCAAGCTCCAGGACGCTGAACGCGCGCTAAGCCATTGGCAATTCACGCCAAACGGCTCCGAAGGCTATGCCAAGGCCGAGGTCACCGCGGGCGGAATCAGCACCGCGGAACTGTCATCACAAACAATGCAAGCCAAACGCGTACCAATGCTGTATGCAGTCGGCGAAGCGGTCGATGTCACAGGGTGGCTCGGCGGCTACAACTTCCAATGGGCATGGGCGAGCGGGTGGGCCGCGGGTCAAGTCCTGTAGGGACCACCACGCCAGTGCCTTGCCGTTGCGTAAGCCGGCCACCAATTAGGACGTACATGCCTTTTACAAATATTCCGTCGCTTCTCTCCGAGGCGCTCGAAGCGCGCGGCTATACCGCGCTCACTCCCGTCCAGGCTCATGTGATCGAGGACAATGCGATCGGTCGCGATCTCGTCGTGTCGGCGCAGACCGGCTCGGGCAAGACCGTAGCGTTCGGCCTGGCGATGGCCGGCGAACTGCTCGGTGAAGCCGGCGAGGACGGCGTCCAGCGCCTGCCCGCGCCGCACAAGCCGCTCGTCCTCTGCATCGCGCCGACTCGCGAGCTCGCGCTTCAGGTCAGCCGCGAGCTGATGTGGCTCTATGCCAAGGCCGGCGCGCGCATCTCGACCTGCGTCGGCGGGATGGACGCCTCGAAGGAGCGTCGTTCGCTCGCACACGGCGCGCATATCGTCGTCGGTACGCCGGGCCGTCTGCGCGATCACCTCGAGCGTGGCGCGCTCGACCTGTCGGCCCTGAAGGTCGCGGTGCTCGACGAGGCCGACGAGATGCTCGACATGGGCTTCCGCGAAGACCTCGAGCAGATCCTCGATGCGTCGCCCGAAGCGCGCCGTACGCTGCTGTTCTCGGCGACGATGCCGCGGCCGATCGTCGCGCTCGCCAAGCGCTACCAGAAGGACGCGCTGCGCATTTCGACCGTCGGCGAGGATCGCGGTCATGGCGACATCTCGTACCAGGCCGTCACGGTCTCGCCGTCCGAGATCGAGCATGCGGTGATCAACCTGCTGCGCTTCCACGAGGCGGAGACGGCGATGCTGTTCTGCGCGACGCGTGACAATGTGCGTCATCTGCATGCGAGCCTCGTTGAGCGTGGCTTTGCCGCCGTCGCCTTGTCGGGCGAGCATTCGCAGAACGAGCGTAACGCGGCGCTTCAGGCTCTGCGTGACCGTCGTGCGCGTGTCTGCGTCGCGACCGACGTCGCGGCTCGCGGTATCGATCTGCCGACGCTGTCGCTGGTCGTGCACGTCGAGCTGCCGCGCGATGCCGAGACGCTCCAGCATCGCTCGGGTCGTACCGGTCGTGCGGGCAAGAAGGGCACCGCTGTCCTGATCGTGCCGTTCCCGCGTCGCCGTCGCGTCGAGATGATGCTCCGTGGTGCCAAGATCAACGCGGAGTGGGTCAACGCCCCGACCGCGGAGGACATCCGCAAGAACGATCACGAGCGGCTGATCGGCATGCTGTTGCAGCCGGTCGAGGTCGAGGAGGAGGATCGCGCGCTCGCCGTCCGCCTGATGGCCGAAAAGACCCCGGAGGATATCGCCGCGGCGCTGGTACACATGCACCGCGCGACGATGCCGCAGGCCGAGGATCTGATCGACCAGAGCAAGCAGCCGACGCAGGACGAGCGCTCGCAGGGACCCCGCGCCGGCTTCGAGGATACCGTCTGGTTCCGCATGGACATCGGTCGTCGCCAGAACGCCGATCCGCGCTGGATCCTGCCGCTGATCTGCCGTCGCGGGCACATCACCAAGTCGGAGATCGGTGCGATCCGCATCGGCCCGAACGAGACGGCGTTCGAGATTCCTCGCGCTGTGGCGTCGCGGTTCTCGGCGGCGATCCAGCGTACGGCGCAGGCTGGCGAAGAAGAGAGCGGCGTTGCCATCGAGGCGATGCAGGGTGCACCCGAGAGCGGTGCGCGGCATGACGGCGGTGGCGGTGGTCGCAGCAATGCGAGCGGCCCCCGCTCGACGCTGCACCGTGCGGCCCCGCGTGGCGGTCCGGCTCCTGCGCGGAAGCCCCCGTACCGCGGCAACCGCGAGCGCAGCTGAGCTAACGCGATCCTCCCCCGCAAGGGGGAGGTGTCGCCGAAGGTGACGGAGGGGGAGGATACGCGACAGATGTGGTGGATGCCTTCCCCTCCGTCAGGCTACGTCTGCCACCTCCCCCTGGCCGGGGAGTATTGTAAATGACTGACACCCCAATCCGCATCCTTGTCGACGCCGACGCATGCCCCGTCAAAGACGAGATCTACAAGGTCGCGTGGCGCCACGAAGTCCCCGTGACGATCGTCGCGAACAGCCATTTCCGCATCCCCGTCCACCCGCTGATCTCGCGCGTCGTGGTCAGCGACGGGTTCGACGCGGCCGACGACTGGATCGCCGAACAGGCCGATGCGAAGTCGGTCGTGATCACCGCCGACATCCTCCTCGCCGATCGCTGCGTGAAGGCCGGCGCGACCGTGCTCGCCAACACCGGCAAGCCGTTCACCACCAGCTCGATCGGCGGCGCCATCGCCACCCGCGCGATCATGGCCGACCTGCGCGCGGGCGGCGACATCATCGGCGGCCCCGCACCCTTCTCCAAGACCGACCGGTCGAGCTTCCTTTCCGCGCTCGATGCCGCGCTGGTCCGGCTCAAGCGCCGCTAGCCTGAGCGTAGACAGAGCGGCTGGCCCGTCGCTACACTCCCGCCACCGATCATGCGGCAGGGGGAGAGTGCGATGCAGTGGAAGATGTTGGCGGCGGCGGCGGTTGTGGTTTCGGCCGGGGCGCCTGTCCTCGCACAGGTGGCACCCGCCGGGATATCCGACCGGTACACGGCGTGCCAGGCGCGGGCCCGGGGCAACACGGTGCAGGGCGGTATCTGCGCGCAGACCGAAATGGCGTCGCAGGACGCGCGACTGAACAAGGCCTATCAGCAGGTCATGCGGCAACTCGCGAGCCGACCGGCGCAACGTATCGCGCTGCGCGACGAACAGCGATCCTGGCTCAAGGCGCGCGACTATGAGTGCAAGATCGATGGAGAAACGATCGACACCGCCTGCCTCGTTACGAAAACCGCAACCCGCGCGAGCGAACTGGAACGTAAGATCCGCTTCTAACGGCATTCCGCGGGGGGCAGGGCTGCGAGCGCGCGCGGGCGGATCGAGCCCGGTCCGCTATCTTATCAGCCGTCGTTGCCAACAAGCGACCCAACCAAAAGGCTGGCCCACCGGAGCGGTAACATCAGGCCGGATGAAGATGATGGCCGGCCACACAAACCTGTGGGCTTCCGACAAACAGGTAAACCGTTCGCGCCAGCAGCGACGACTAGGGTGTGCGTAAGATGCTCAAACGCAAAGGATGCCAGCGGTAAGCTGAACTGATTGACCCGTTTTGGGGCCATTGTAAGATACCGAGTTTGCTAGAAAAAGTTTCGCTGCGTACAAGTGTCTTGGAAGCGGGGGAGCAATGACAGCAGCTGGCATGGGGCGCATCCCCTTCGACGGCTCGCGCCTTCCTCGCTCAGGCCGGATCGAAACGCTTGATATGCTGCGCGGATTTGCCGCGTTGCTCGTTCTGTTTCAGCACCTTGCCGAGACCATCATCGCGACGCACGCGCTTCCCCTTCCGATCGAACAGGCCGGCGTGCTGCTGTTCGACGGCATCTTCCACTTCGGGCGGTTCGGTGTCGCACTGTTCTTTCTGATCAGCGGGTTCGTCATCCCGTTCAGTTTTCGCACCGATCGTCCGGTCCGCGGATTCGCGATCAGCCGCGCATTCCGCCTGTATCCCGCCTATTGGCTGTCGCTGGGCGTCGCGCTGCTGGTGCTGCATGTGACAGGCGCGCCCGCTCCTGCGCCGGTGACGATCGTAGCCAATGTGGCCATGGTCCAGCATTATGTCGGTCAGCCCGATATCGTTGTCGCCTATTGGACGCTCGCAACGGAGATGGCGTTTTACGTGCTGGCCGCCTGCCTCGTTGCCTGGGGGGTGCTGCGTGCGCCGTTCGTCTTGGCCGGAGGAATCGTCGCGCTGTTCGGTGCAGCGCTGTTGCTCGCACTGGCGTCTCATCTGGTCGACAAGCGGCTGCCCGCCGACCTGCCGCTGAATTTGGGACTGATGTTGCTGGGAACGATGCTGCGACTGGCGATGCTCGAGCGTAATGCGATCGCGGTGCGTCTGGCGGGCATTCTCTGCGGCCTCTTCCTGGCGATCGTGCCGGTCGTCCAGTTCATGACGGTCCCGCCGGTCGGCGCCCCAGGTTTCAACCTGGCGCCGACTTTAGGGTATATTGGCGCACTGGTGCTCTTCGTGGGAGTCGTGGGCGCTGGCTCGGATACCGGCCGCGCGGTTGGCCGCCGTTCGGTATATCGGCGTGTAGCAAAGTGGTTCGGGACCATCTCGTATTCCGTCTACCTGTTCCACGGACCGGTGATCCTGGCGTGCGGGACGATCCTGATCGCGGGCAATCCGGGGTCTGCATTACGCTACGTCGCGGTCGTGCTGAGCGCGACGATACTCATTGCGGCAGTCGTCTATCATGCCGTCGAAGAGCCGATGGTGCGACTAGGCCACCGCATGATCCGACGGCCTGTGCCAGCGCAAGCGCCGGGTCTGGCAGAGTCGATCCTCGCGACCCCCACGGCCGGCCCGATCTTCGTCGAGACGGAGCTCCGCTAGCAGGTCCCGAAAAGCCGCTGCACGACGATCCACAGAAACCGGTTGTTTGAACCGAGATATCAACGCGTGGACCGCGCATGCGGCCTAAAGCGAGGTTGCGCGGTACACCGCGCGACAGTCGACCAGCGCCTGACGACATCGCGGCAACAGGGCTTTTGGCTAATCTCGAATTGAATTTTGGTGCACCCGACTGGATTCGAACCAGTGGCCTCTGCCTTCGGAGGGCAGCGCTCTATCCAGCTGAGCTACGGGTGCCGGACGGTCCGCCTAGCAAAGCAAACCGGGGTGCGCCAGACGTTTTCGCGATCAGGCCTCGCCGGTTGCCGGATCGATGTCCGGCTCCGGTGCCGGACTCGCAAGCGATCTACCCTTAGGCGGCGGGGTCTTGGGTTTGTACGCGCACAGATCGCTGACGATGCAGCGCCAGCATTCGGGCGTCCGCGCCTTGCAGACGTACCGGCCGTGCAGGATCAGCCAGTGATGCGCGTGCAGGCGGAACGGTTGCGGGGTGGCCTTGTCGAGCTTCAGTTCGACGGCCAGCGGTGTCTTGCCGCGGGCTAGGCCAGTGCGGTTGCCGACGCGGAAGATATGCGTGTCGACCGCGAACGTCTCCGCACCGAACGCGACGTTCAGGACCACATTCGCGGTCTTGCGACCCACGCCGGGCAGGCGCTCGAGTGCGGCGCGGTCGTTGGGCACCTCGCCGCCGTAATCGTCGATCAGCATCTGCGAGAGCGCGATGACGTTCTTCGCCTTGGTGTTGTAGAGCCCGATCGTCTTGATGTGGCGCTTCAGGTCTTCGAGGCCGAGCGCGACCATCTTCTCGGGCGTGTCGACCTCGCGGAACAGCGCGCGCGTCGCCTTGTTTACGCCGACGTCGGTCGCCTGCGCCGACAAGGCGACCGCGACGACCAGCGTGTACGGATTGACGAATTCCAGCTCGGTCTCGGGGTGCGGATCGGCTTCCGCCAGACGCGCGTAGAACTCGATGATTTCGGCCTTCTTCACAGCCTTACAGCCCGAGCACGTCGCCCATCCGGTAGCGTCCGGCGGGCTGCCCCGCGAGCCAGATCGCCGCACGCACCGCACCGCGCGCGAAGATCGAGCGATCGTCGCCGCGGTGGTTCAGTTCGATCCGCTCGCCTTCGCCGGCGAAGATCACGCTGTGGTCGCCGATCACCGATCCGCCGCGCAGTGATGCAAAGCCGATCGTGCCTTCGGTGCGCGCGCCGACGAGCCCGGCGCGGCTGTCGACGCGGAGTTCGGCGAGCGTCGTGCCGCGGCCCTTGGCGGCGGCGTCGCCGAGCAACAGCGCGGTGCCCGATGGCGCGTCGACCTTGTGCTTGTGGTGCATCTCGACGATCTCGACGTCCCAGTCGGACCCGAGACGCGCCGCGGCCTCCCGGACCAGGATGCCGAGCAGCGTGACACCGAGCGAGGTGTTGCCGGTCTGCAGGATCGCGATGTCCTTCGCCGCGTCGTCGATCATCGACTGGTGCTGCGGCGACAGGCCGGTCGTGCCGATGACGATAGCGGTACCAGCGGCGCGCGCGGCGGCGAGATGCGCCTCGACTGCGGAGGGCGTCGAGAAATCGACCAGCACGTCGGCGGTCCGGGCTAGGGGGTTCGGGTCCTCGCGCGCATCGACGCCGCCGGCGAGCGATGCGCCGGCCGCCTCGATCGCCTCGACGATCGCGCGGCCCATGCGTCCTGCGCTACCATAGATGCCGATCGAGGTCGTCGTGATGGCGGATGAGGCGGGTTGGGGCGCGAGCGTTTGCATGCGCGGCGCTTTGCACCAACCCGGCCTTTGGAAACAGGGGCGAACGGCAGGCCGAGCTATTTCTTCGAAGAGTCGGCTCTGGCGGTTGGCACCTCAAGTCTTCGCGACGAGCGTCCGGACCAGGTCAAGATCGGCGGGCTTGTCGACGTCGACCGCGGCGAGGCCGAACGGGCTGGCGATGGCGGCTGCGTCGAGGCCGGCGAGGCGACCGAGATGCGCGATCGCCGCGACCAGCGTCAGGCGGCCCGACAGATACCGAATCAACGTGCCGATCCCGAGCCGGCGGACGATCCGCCACGGCCGTTTGCGGTCCGTCTCGACCTGCGCCCAGAGATCGAGTGCGGCAACCGAGCGTGGGGTGGCGAAGTAGAACAGGTTGCACCCCGACCACGCGCCGTCGGCAAAGCGCAGATAAGTGCGGCGCGTGCCCGGCGCAGCGGCCTCGATGACGTCTTGGCGTGCTAGGAGCGCGCCGACATCGGCCTGAGCGGGGACGTCGGCGAGGAAGCGCGTCACCCATTCGGGCTGCAACAGCGCATGGTCGGCGGTCGTGACTAGCAGGGGGGCGCCGAGCGCTTCGATGCCGTCGCGGACGCTGCGGCTGGGACCGGATGCCGCGTCGAGCACGATGAGGCCGAGCGCATTTGCCGCGGCACGGACCGCGTCGTCGGAGACCGATACCGCGATCGTGCGTGCGCCGGCCTCTCGCAACGCCTGCGCGACGCGGGCAAGCAACGTCTCGCCGTCGAGCACGATCAACGCCTTGTGCGACACGCCCGCATAGGCCGCGACCGGATCGACGCCGCCGCGCGAGCCGGCGAGGATCAGCGCGTTGAAGCCTCGCACGTCCGCGCTCATACCGCCTTCGGCCCGGTTTGAGCACGCGCCCGCCAGACTCGCCAGAACACGCCCGGCGCAGCCAGGATCGGGTGCTTTTCGCGCCACGGGGTCAGCGGCACCGCGACGCCGGTATGCCGCTCGACCTTCCACACGCCGTAGCGCGCGGCCCCTTCGAAGGTGAACGCCGCCCGCACCAATCGTGCGACGTTGAGCGGCTTGCCCGCACGTCGGCGACGGCCCCACGCGCGCAGCAACGCGTCTCGTCGCGCTGGCGACAGATCGGGCTTCAGCATGCCGGCCTCGTCGCGATAGGCGATTCCGTCCGCGGTCCAGGCAAGCGGCAGGAGTTCGGCGTAGCGACCCGGATCAAAGCCGAGGATCTGGCCCTCGCGACCCTTGCGCTCGACGCGGAGTTCGGCGGCATAGGTCTGGCGGAACAGCGCCCGCCAATAATCGTCGGCGGTACCGGTCTGGGGGCCGAGTGCCGCGGCAAAGCGTGCGGCGGACTTCGCCGCATCGCCGATCGCCACGGCTACCTGGTTCGCGGTTGCCGGATCGCGGACCCATACAAGCGCGGAGGGCTGGACGAAACGCGTCCAGATCGTCGTGTCGAGCGTCTGCGCAGCGGCGGCCTTGGCAAACGTCGCCAGCCGCATCGTCGCGATCTTCGCGCGCAACGTCTCGCCGTGGAGGTCGAACTCGCGGTAGCTGACGGTCGGCCACAGGCCCCGCTCGGGCGGGCCGGCGGTCAGCACGTAGAAGTCGAGCACGCCCTCGGTCTCGCCGGTGCGCAGGTTGGAACCGTAGAACAGAACCGCCGTGGTCTCGGGCATATCCCCTGCGAGTATCGCCGCAACGTCGCGGACGGCGGCGATGGTCGGGACGTGCAACTGGCGGCGGACGACGTCGCCGAGCGTGATCACGGAACGACGAAACGCAGCGCGCGTGCCTCGCGGATGGTCAGGTCGCCACCCGGATAGACTTCGCCGTCGAGGATGAAGCCCGAGTCCATCGACAGGTCGAAGCTCGGCGAATCGATCCGGTGATATCCTGCACGATCGAGCCACGCGGCCGGCGATCCGGCGACGATCAGCGGCGTCGCGGCGGCGAGCCAGCGCGGCGGCGCATCGACCAGCAAGGTCTTCAGTCCGGCGCGCGGCACGCCGAACGGGCGAATCCCGATCGGCATCCGCTTGAGGGTCGAGGCGAGCAGGATGTAGCGGGCGCGATCGCTCTCCGTATTCCTGCCGGCGGCATGAACGCCTTCGTCACCGCGGGACTCGAACCGGATCCGCATTCGGTTACCGGCGCGCCACGAACTGTTCGCGCCCCCGAACAGGGTCTGGAGGATCGCCCAGCACAGCGCGAGACCGACCGCGACGCCGTTGAAGGCGCCGGCGCGGTGGGTGCGCTGCGCCAGTGCGGTCGCGTCGACGAACGCGCCCGCACCCAGCAGGAAGCCGTGCAACCGCGCACCGGTATCCTTGCGGACGACCTCGATCGGGCTGCGGATCTTGACGTTGCCCGCGCGCGCTGCGGTCAGCGCTTGGTCGAGCGTCCAGTCGTCAGGAATGCCGAGATCGAGCGCGAGCGCGTTGGTCTTGCCCGACGGCACGATCGCCACGCGCGGCGCGGCACCGGTCCAGACTCGCGCGGCGGCGGTCATCACGTCACGGATCGTGCCGTCGCCACCGTCGATCACCAGCAACTCGATACCGTGGCGCGCGAAATCGGTCAGCACTTCGGCGAGTTCGGCCTGCGTGCGCGGGGTCACGGCCAACACGGTCCCGGACAGGAACGGCTTGGTCGCCTCGACGCTGCTGCGGTTGCGGTGGCTTTTCGGGTTGCAGATGATGCCGGTACGGATCTTCGCCGCCGCGTCGCGCGGGCTCACGCCGTACCGCTCGGATGCCGACGGATCGAACATGCCTTCGGGCAGCCACGCCGGCGGCGCCGGTGGCGAAAGAGGGTGCCCGCCAAAGGCATGGAAGTTCGAAACAGCATCGGCCACGATATAAGATACCCGTCGCGGTACATAACCGCTACAAATTTGTGTCAGGAAGATTTCCGTTCCGCTGCAACCAGCGGATTTGGGATCACCGGCGATACCGCATTTTCATACGCACGACGGTCCCGGATGGGGCCAAGGCCGTGCGTGCTGCTTCGAAAGACGGCAACCCGATCGAGGTCGGCGCATCGTTGGAAAAGCCGAATCCCTCTTTCGGCGCGAACAGCGTCCGGTTGAAATTATGGTCGCTGTTCTCGTCATGATATTGCGCGACCGCATAGTGACCGGGCTTCAGCCAGAAGCACGCCCTTGGGCTGCTTGCCGCCACGCGCGCCCGCACCAGCTTGCCGCCCTTCGCTAAAAACCGTTTCTTGTCATCGGGATAGACGGTGAACGCGACCTCGCCGACGGCGTTGTGCATCGCCGTCGCCTCGACGATCAGCTTGGCGTTGCCGCCGCCGGGCGTGCCCTCGCACGCCTCGGCAGCGTGCGCCGAGACGGGCATCAGCAGCGCCGCCGCGCCCAGGCTAAGGGAAACCACAGTCTTCATGGCGAGACTTAAGCGCGGAAAAGATGGCCGGAGCGCGGCGCACAGATGACATTTGCGACGCGAACGGGGCGTTCGTCGTTCGCGCGCTACGCTCCGTCGATCGCCTGCGGCCCGGAGGGCGTACGCGTCATCCGCGCGGCGGCGAATCCGAGCAGGATCGCCACCGCGACCGAACCGACCGCGACCGCGGCTGCGACTCCGGTCGAATCATAGGTCGGCATCAGCGCGAACGCGGTGACGAACAGCAACAGCACCCCGACCGCGCGAATCGCGAACACCGTGCCCGCGCGGTGCAGCGCGGTCATCACCGTGTCGAGGCTGACGGTGGCGAGGTCGAAGCACCCGGCGGCGGCGAGCCACAACAGCACCGGGTACGCGCCGACGAACGACTTGCCACCGACGACCTTCAGGATCGGCTCGCCGACCAGCGCGACGATGGCGAGGATGACGAGCGCAGCCGCCGTGCTGGCCAGCATCGTCCGGATCAGGATGCGGCGCAGGCGCGACGGCTCGGCAGTCCGCACCGCGCGGACGATCTCGGGGAAGGCGGCGCGCGACAGCATCTGCGACAGTTTCGCCAGTGCCTGCGCCAGTTGCGTCGCCAGCCGGAACGCACCCGCCGCCGCCGGGCCGATCGACGCACCGACCAGCAGCAGCGGGATCTGCTTGCTCGACAGGCCCAGGGTCGCGCTGGCGTTGGTGCTGAGCGAGAAGCGGACGATGCCCGGATTTTCATCGCGCACCTGCTGCCAGTTGCCCCGGCCGCTCGCGAGCAGCCGCAGGTCGCCGCTTTTCGCGACCATGATCCAATAGGTCGCGGCGGTGACGATCTCGGCGACCGCCCAGGCGAGCATGAAGCCACGGATCGTCGGTTCGAAGATCATCGCCGCGCCCGCGCCGACGAAGCGCATGATCGGCGTCATGCTGTCCGCCACCGCCGACAACGAGAATTTGTCGCGCAGCCGCAGGATGCCGAGCGGGGTCGAGCGGATCGTG
>Ga0247809_1000351_pt1 | contig 22346 bp, 27 predicted proteins | sample UWRJL104311B1_FD_180951 | JGI IMG/M metagenome (GOLD analysis project Ga0247809, IMG submission 180951) | Plant litter microbial communities from Arlington Agricultural Research Station in Wisconsin, United States - UWRJ-L104-311B-1 | ecosystem: Environmental > Terrestrial > Plant litter >...
TTCCGCGGTTCCGAATCGGACCGGGTCGGTCTAATTCAGTAACCAGTGAGGTACCCATGGGTTCAGTCATCAAGAAGCGCCGCAAGCGTATGGCGAAGAAGAAGCACCGCAAGCTGCTTCGCAAGACGCGTCACCAGCGTCGCAACAAGAAGTAACCACTTCTTCAACGCACGAGCGTCAGTCTCCCGTTCATCACGAACGCGACTGGCGCTTCTTGCGTTTAACCCCGTCGGTAGACTGGGCGGGTGCCCGCGATCCAGCTCACCTTCGTCAGCAAGCCCGACTGCCACCTGTGCGAGACCGCCCGCGAGGTGGTCGACGGGGTCGTCGCCGAGCTGGGGTCCGCGACATCCGTCGAGGTCGAAGAGCTGTCGATCCTCGACCACCCCGACCTCTACGAGAAGTACGTCGAAGAGATCCCCGTCGTGCTGATCGACGGCAAAGTGCACAACATCTGGCGCATCGACCCGACCCGCCTGAAGAACGCCCTGTTGGAGGCATCCGAATGATCCGTCACGTCGTCAGCTGGAAACTGAACGGGGCGGATGCCGCGGCTCGCGCCGAGCAGGCCGCGACCATCACCGCCGCCCTCACGGCCCTTCCGGCAGTCATCCCGCAGATCCTCGCGCTCGACGTCGGAACCAATGTCGCGTACCCGGAGAGCAACTGGGACCTCGTGCTGATCGCCGACTACGACTCGCTCGAGGATCTCGAGGCGTACCAGGTGCATCCCCAGCACGTCGCGGCGACGCACGTGATCAAGCCGCTCGTGGCGAGCCGCTCGAACGTCGACTTCGAGTTCGAGAGCGGCCCGACGGCCGACTGAGCCTCACCCGCGGATTGAGCCTCACCCGCGGATTGAGCCTCACCCGCGGATTGAGCCTGTCGAAATCCCTGCTGGTTGAATAAGGCCGTCCACGGCCTGCCGCTTGCTGGTTGAGTAAGGCCGTCCACGGCCTGTATCGAAACCCTTTCGGCTTGCCGGGGTTTCGATACGGTCGCTGAGCGACCTACTCAATCCGGCAATGGGCTACTTCTTGTGCGGCTTCGTCGCGAGCGCGTCGCGCTCGGCCGAGAGCGACGCCATGGTCGACGTGTCGAGGCCGGGCTGCAGGGTGTCGCCGAACGGGCTCGTCAGCCCGGTCTTCGATTCGACGGCGGCGACGTACGCGATCGCGGCGAGGTGTACCTCGGCGGCGGCGCGCTGCGCCTTCTTGAGCGAGACTGCGGTGGCGCCGACGACCTCGGCGTGCTTCTTCAGGGCCTTCGTGAGGTCCTTGCGGGCGGAGTCGATTTTCTTGGACATAGGGGTCATCCTGCCTTATGGAAGTAAACGGGCGCGCGCTCGGTCTTACGGGGTGAGGCGCGTGGGGCCCCGGAACAGGTACGTCGCCTCGCGGATGTTCGGCAGGTGCAGCATCAGCATCAGCACGCGGCTGAGTCCCATGCCGAATCCACCGTGCGGCGGCACGCCGTAGCGGAAGAAGTCGAGGTAGAAGTCGAGCTCTTCCGGCTCGAGTCCCTTCTCCTTGGCCTGCTCGATCAGCACGTCGATGCGGTGCTCGCGCTGGGCTCCGGTGGAGATCTCGACGCCGTTGAAGATCAGGTCGTAGGAGTTCGTGACGGTCGCGTCGCCCTCGTGGCGCATGTGGTAGAACGGCCGGATGCTCGACGCGTAGTCGGTGAGGAACACGAACTCGTGGCCGTAGGTGTCCTGGGCCCACTGAGCGATCTGGCGCTCGCCCTCCGGGTCCATGTCGTCGTCGGCGCGCGGCACCTCGTAGCCGCGCTCCGCGACGATGCGCTTCGCCTCGGCGAGGGGCACGCGGGGGAACGGCGTGGTCGGCACGGTGATCTCGACGTCCCACAGCGCCTTGATCTCGTCGCCGTGCTTGTCTTTGACGGCCTGGAAGCCGGCGACGAGGAGGTCTTCGTGCACCTTCATCACGTCTTCGTGGCTCTCGATCCAGCTGAACTCGGTGTCGACCGAGGTGAACTCGGTGGCGTGACGCGAGGTGAAGCTCGGGTCGGCGCGGAAGGCCGGTCCGACCTCGAAGATCTTGCCGAAGCCGGCGGGCTGCGCCATCTGCTTGAAGAACTGGGGGCTCTGCGACAGGAACGCCTTGCCCTCGAAGTAGTCGACCTCGAACAGCTCGGCCTTCGACTCGCTCGCCGAGGCCATGAGCTTCGGGGTGTGGATCTCGATGAAGTCGTTGTCGACCCAGTAGGTGCGCAGCGCGTGCAGGAAGGTCGTCTGGATCTTGAAGATGAGGGCGTTCTTGGGAACGCGCAGGTCGAGGAAGCGCCAGTCCATGCGCTTGTCGCCGCTCGAGTCCTCGGCGATGGGCGTCTCGGGGATCGCCTCGGCCGCGATGTCGATGGCGGAGAGCTTGATCTCCACGCCGCCGAGCTTCACGCGCTCGTCGTGCTTGAGCTCGCCGCTCGCCGTGAGGAAGGTGCCCTGCGCGAGACCGGAGATGGTCTCGGCGATCGCGTCCTCGGCCGGGGTTCCGTCGTCGTTGAAGACGCGGGGGTGCACGAGCTGCACGGCACCGGATTCGTCGCGCAACACGACGAACTGCACCTTCTTCTGATCGCGCACCGTTTCGACCCAGCCGGATACGGAGATGGGACCGTCGGATGCCGCGGCCAGGTTCTTGATGAGGGTGCGTTGAGTCACGCCGCGAGTTTACAGCGCGCACGCGCGTAGGCTTGTGCAGTGCCCGCAGACCTGATCCACCTCGTACGCCACGGCGAAGTCTTCAACCCCGAGGGGATCCTCTACGGACGGATCCCCGGCTACCACCTCTCCGACCTCGGCGTGCGGATGGCCGCGTCGGCCGCCGCGAGCCTCTCGGGGCGCGACATCACGGCGCTCTACGCGAGCCCGCTGCAGCGCGCCCAGGAGTCGGCGGCCCCGTGGTCGGCCGACTTCGGGCTGCCGATCGTGACCGAAGAGCGCATCATCGAGCCCTGGAACAAGTTCGAGGGCAAGAAGTTCGAGTTCGGTCCGGGCGTGCTGCTGCGGCCGCGCGTCTGGCCGTGGGTGGTCAACCCGACCAAGCCGAGCTGGGGCGAGCCCTTCGTGAGCGTCGAGGCGCGCATGCTGGCCGCGGTCGGCGACGCGTGGGAGCGCGCGGACGGCGGCGAGGTCGTGATGGTGAGCCACCAGATGCCGATCGTCATGGTGGCCCGCTCGGTGAAGAACCTGAAGCTGTACCACGACCCGCGCAAACGGCGCTGCACGCTCTCGAGCATCACGACGCTCCGGCGGTCGCAGGGGCCCGACGGCGAGTGGGGCAGGTTCGTCGAGGTCAACTATCAGGATCCTGCGAAAGACTTGCTCGCAGCATCCGTCGATTTTGGAGCAGTGTGAAGCGTGCAATCCTCTCTGCCGCAGCAGCGGTAGCGGCGCTGACCCTCCTCGCGGGCTGCGCGAGCGATCCCCTCGCCGAGCAGTACTCCGCGGGGACGACCAAGAACTACATCTCGGGCGAGGGCACGATCAGCGAGATCAAGGCCGCCGACCGCGGCGACGCCGTGACCTTCTCGGGCGAGACCGACTCCGGTGCCAAGGTCAGCTCCGACGACTACGCCGGCAAGGTGCTCGTGCTCAACTTCTGGTACGCCGGGTGCCCGCCGTGCCGCGTCGAAGCGCCGGAACTCGAGAAGGTCAACCAGGGCTTCGCCGGCCAGGATGTCGCGTTCCTCGGCGTCAACGTGCGCGACCAGGCCGCGCAGTCGCTGAGCTTCGCCGACAAGCTCGGCGTCACCTACCCCTCGGTGCTGGATGCCGACGACGGAAACCTCCTGCTCGCCTTCGCCGGCACCGTGGCGCCGAACGCCGTGCCCACCACGCTCGTGATCGACAAGAAGGGGCGCGTGGCAGCCCGCTTCCTCGGCGCCATCGACGGTCCATCGAGCCTGCGCACCATCATCGACGACACCCTCGCCGAGAGCGACTAGCAATGCCAGGAGTCGGCGAGCTCGTCGGCGACGGGCAACTCCTCGTCGCGCTGCCCATCGCGCTCTTCGCCGGCCTGCTCTCGTTCCTCTCGCCGTGCATCCTGCCGCTCGTTCCGGGCTACCTCGGCTACGTCGGCGGCCTGAGCGGCACCGGCAAGCGTGACCGCTCGCGCCTCGTGCTCGGCGTCAGCCTGTTCGTGCTCGGGTTCACCCTCGTCTTCGTCGCGACCAATGCCGCGTTCGGCGCCGTCGGCACCTGGCTCGTCGTCTACGGCGACACCATCACCCGGTTCGCCGGGGTGCTCGTGATCCTTCTCGGCCTCGTCTTCATCGGCCAATTCACCTTCCTGCAGCGCCAGTTCAAGCCGAAGTGGATGCCCGCGACCGGGCTCGCCGGCGCCCCGCTGCTCGGCATCCTGTTCGGCCTCGGCTGGACCCCGTGCCTCGGCCCGACCCTCGCCGCGATCACGGCGATCAGCCTGTCCGGCGGGTCGGCGTGGCAGGGTGTCGTCCTCGGGGTCGTCTACTCGCTCGGCCTCGGCATCCCGTTCATACTCGTCGCCTTCGGGTTCGGCTGGGTCGCGACATCCGTCGCCTGGATCAAGAAGCGCATCCGCATCGTCAACATCGTCGGCGGCACCCTGTTGGTCATCATCGGTGTGCTGATGGTGACAGGCTTGTGGTCGCTCTGGATGAGCGAGTTAGGAGGGTTCATCAATGTCTTCGTCCCGGCCCTCTGACCACATCGACTCCGCCCCGGTCGACCCGTCGATCCAACAGCCCGCCCTCGGCTTCGTCGGCTACCTGCGGTTCTTCTGGCGGCAGCTCACGAGCATGCGCACGGCGCTGTTCCTGCTGCTGTTGCTCGCCTTCGCGGCGATCCCCGGCTCGCTCGTCGCCCAGCGTTCGAGTGACCCCAACGGCGTGATCCAGTACAAGATCGACCACCCCGACCTGTACCCGATCCTCGACAGCCTGCAGGTGTTCAACACCTACACGTCGATCTGGTTCTCGTCGATCTACCTGCTGCTCTTCGTGTCGCTCATCGGATGCATCGTGCCGCGCAGCATCCATCACTTCAAGGCGCTGCGTGCGCGCCCGCCGAAGACGCCCGCGCGGTTGAAGCGACTCGCGGGCTATCGGTCGACGGACGTCGAGACGGATGCCGCATCCGCAATCGATACCGCCAGGGCACACCTCAAGAAGCTCGGCTACCGCACCGAGCTGTACCCGACCGCGGCCACGGGCTCGACCGGCGCCTCGTACAGCGTGAGCGCCGAGCGCGGCTACCTGCGGGAGACCGGAAACCTGGTCTTCCACACGGCACTCGTCGGCATCCTCGTCTCGGTCGCGATCGGCGGCAGCTTCGGCTACAGCGGGCAGCGCGTCGTGGTCGAGGGGCAGAAGTTCGTCAACGTGCTCGGCGACTACGACTCGTTCAACCCCGGCCGCTTCTTCGAGAGCGACGTGCTCGAGCCGTACCGCATCAGCCTCGACAAGTTCGACGCGACGTACGAGCTGAAGAACAAGCAGGCGATCGGCCAGGCCACCGACTATTCGGCGCACGTGACGACGACCACCCCGGACGGCACCGACGCGAAGTCCACCATCAAGGTCAACGAGCCGCTCGCCATCGGCGGCACCGACGTGTTCCTGCTCGGCAACGGCTACGCGCCCACGATCGTGATCCGCGACCCCGAGGGCAACGTGGTGTGGACCGACTCGACGCCGTTCCTGCCCCAGGACGCGCACCTCACCTCGCTCGGCGTCATGAAGATCCCCGACGGACTCTCGGAGCAGCTCGGCCTCGTCGGCTTCTTCTACCCGACCGCCGCGAAGCTGCCGTCGGGCGCCCTCACCTCGGGCTTCCCCGAACTGCTCGACCCGCTGCTCACGCTGCGCGCGTACACGGGCGACCTGGGCCTCGACGCGGGCGTGCCGAAATCGGTGTACCAGCTGGTGACCGACGGCATGACGCCCATCGCGGGCGGCGACGCCCCGACGCCCGCTCTGCAGCTCAAGGTCGGCGAGACCGTCGACCTGCCCGACGGGCTCGGCACCATCGAGCTCACCGACGTGAAGCGGTTCGTCTCGCTCGACATCCACCGCGACCCGTCGCAGGTGTGGGTGCTGACGTTCGCGATCCTGATCCTCGCCGGGCTGTTCACCGGGCTCTTCATCCCGCGCCGTCGCGTCTGGGTGAAGGCCACCGCGCGCGCCGACGGCGTCGTGACTCTCGAGTACGCGGGCCTCGCCCGTGGCGAAGACCCCCGGCTGGAGACCGCTGTCGCCGACATCGCGGCCGCACATTCGAAACAACTCGGGCTTAAGGTGGAACCGTGACCCTGGATCTAGAGACGCTCTCGCTGATCGCCGTGTACTCCGCGATGGTGATGTACACCCTCGCGTTCATCGCGTTCACGGTCGACCTTGCCCGCCGTTCGGCGCCGGCCCCCGTGGCCGTCGAGGCGTCCGTCGGGCAGGTGGCCGCGGCATCCGGCCGAACGTCGCTGCTCGAGAAGCTCGCGACGGATGCGCCCGCCGAGGGCCCGCCGCGCGCCTCGCGCGCGATGCGCCTGGCCATCGGCTTCACGATCATCGGCTGGGCGCTGCACGCGGTCGCCGTCGTGTTGCGCGGTATCGCGGCCGGGTACGCACCATGGTCGAACATGTACGGCTTCGCGCTCACCGCCACCGCGATCATCGTGGGTGTGTTCCTGCTCGTGCAGTTCTGGCAAGACCTGAAGTTCCTCGGCGCCTACATCGTCGGCTTCTGCCTCGCCTTCCTCGGACTCGCCACCGTGAACTTCTACGTGGCCGTCGCGCCGCAGCCGCCGGCACTGCAGTCGGCCTGGCTCGTCATCCATGTCTTCGTCGCCATCCTCGGCACTTCGTTCTTCGCACTCGGCGGCGGGCTGTCGTTCGTGCAGCTGCTCCAGGCGCGCCGCGAGGCACGCGGGGGAGAGGGTTTCCGCTTCCTCGCGACCCTTCCCGACGCCGAGAAGCTCGAGAACCTGGCCTACCGACTCATCCTGGTCGGATTCGTCTTCTGGACCTTCACGCTCATCGCCGGTGCCGTCTGGGCCGAGCGCGCGTGGGGCCGGTACTGGGGCTGGGACACGAAGGAGGTCTGGACGTTCATCATCTGGACGATCTTCGCCGGCTACATCCACGCCCGCGCGACGCGCGGATGGCGCGGAAGCCGCTCGGCCTGGCTCGCGATCGTCGGTTTCGCCGCCGTGATGTTCAACTTCACGGTCGTCAACCTGTTCTTCAAGGGCCTGCACGCGTACAGCGGCCTGTAGCCCGCAAACGCGGATTGAGCCTGTCGAAATCGCTCTAGCGGATTGAGCCTGTCGAAATCCCTATCGCGGATTGAGCCTGTCGAAATCGCGAACGCGGATTGAGCTTGTCGAAATCGCTCGCGCGGATTGAGCTTGTCGAAATCGCGGGAGCGGATTGAGCTTGTCGAAATCGCTCGCGCGGATTGAGCTTGTCGAAATCGCTCGCGCGGATTGAGCTTGTCGAAATCGCGGGAGCGGATTGAGCCTGTCGAAATCGCGAACGCGGATTGAGCCTGTCGAAATCGCGAACGCGGATTGAGCCTGTCGAAATCGCGGGAGCGGATTGAGCTTGTCGAAATCGCGGGAGCGGATTGAGCCTGTCGAAATCCAACGCCCCCCAACGTCCGCCATGCCGCACCCTCTGTGCACAGGCCGCCGTCTCCAGCCCCGCACCCGACCACATCGCTGGCACCATGACCGAATGCCTTTCCTGTACATCTTGGTCTGCGGCGACGGCTCGTATTACGTCGGAAGTACACGAAACCTCGACACCCGGATGGCGCAGCACTACTCGGGCGCGGGCGGGGCGTACACGGCGAAACGGCAGCCTGTGGAACTCGTTTTCGCGCAAGAATTCGACCGTATCGACGATGCCTACGCACGAGAAAAGCAGGTTCAGGGGTGGAGCCGCGCCAAGCGGGCCGCACTCATCGACGGCCGGATGAATGATCTGCCTCGGTTGAGCGCTTCGAGGTCGAGCGCCGACGACTCGTCCGAGCCCAGACGTGTGTGATTTGGTCGACACCGCGATTTCGACAGGCTCAATCCGCTTGCGCGATTTCGACAGGCTCAATCCGCTTGCGCGATTTCGACAGGCTCAATCCGCTTGCGCGATTTCGACAGGCTCAATCCACTCAACCGGGGAGGTGGGCGTGGCAGCGCTCGAGGCGCGCGAGCCACCAGGCCGTGCGCTCCTTGTCCGCGGCGAGCTCGTCGAGCGCGCGGGGGTCGGGCACCACCCGGCGCACGGCGATACTGCCGTCGATCGGCACGAGCGGTTCCGAGGCGACGTCGCGCGACAGCAGGCTCACCGTGGCGAGCCCGCAGTCGAACGGCAGCTCCGGCAGGGCGGACGCGAGGTGCAGCCCCATCGAGATGCCCACCGACGTCTCGAGCGCGCTCGAGACCACGAGCGGCAACCCGGCCTCGCGGGCGATCGCGAGCGAGGCCTTGATGCCGCCCAGCGGCTGCGCCTTGATCACCAGCAGGTCGGCGGCTTCCTGCCGCGCGACGAGCAGGGGGTCGGCGGCCTTGCGCACGCTCTCGTCGGCCGCGACCGGCAGCCCCATGTACTTCACGCGCTGCCGGATCTGCCACAGCTCGTCGACCGAGGCGCAGGGCTGCTCGACGTACTCGAGGTCGTACTCGGCGAGGGCGTGGATCGCGTGCTCGGCCTCGTCGACGTTCCAGCCGCCGTTCGCGTCGACTCGGATGCGGCCCTCCGCACCGAGGTAACGACGCGCGGCGGCGACCCGCGCCACGTCGTCGTCGAGGGTCTGCCCGGTCTCGGCGACCTTGACTTTCACGGTGCGACATCCGGCGAACCGGTCCAGCACCTCGGCGACCCGCTCGGCGGGCACCGCGGGCAGCGTCGCGTTGACCCGCACGCTGTCGCGCCGCAGCGGGGGAGCGCCGCTCCAGCCGAAATCGACCGCGGCGGCCAACCAGGAGGATGCCTCGGCGTCGTCGTACTCGACGAAGGGCGAGAACTCGGTCCAGCCCTCCGGGCCTTCGAACAGCACCGCCTCCCGGGTTTCGATGCCACGGAAGCGTTGCCGCAGCGGGATCGAGACGACGCGGGCGGTGGAGAGGATGTCCGGCAGCGATGGCAGCATGGCACCAGTCTCGCAAGGTTGTGGCCGCAATGGGTCGGCTAGGGTGAATCGCGACGAGGGGCGGGGAACATGACGGTCGAGAGCCCGCGGCCGTTCGTGCCCAACCGTGATGCGGATGCCGCGTCCCGCCGCCCCCTCGGACCTCTCGCGGCTCTGGTGGCCGTCGTATCCGCGTTCGTCACGGCGGCCGCCGTCTCGGTCGCGGCCGGCGGAGACTTCTCGACGGGAACGGCGCTCTCCTGGTCGGCCATAGTCGGAACCGCGATCGCCTTCGTGATCGGAGGCGCCGCGGTGGTGCTCGCGCGCGGGCGACGCTGGGGCGTCGTCGCCATGGTCGTCGCGCTCCTCGCCAACCCGCTCGTGCTGCGGCTCCTGCTCGGCCTGTTCGAACCCGCCTAGTCGACGGCCCGCCCGCGCGGCGACAACTCGTAGGCTGGGGGTATGACCGACGTCTCCGACCTGTTCGACCCGAACGTGTGGGAGCCGGTCGCCGGCTTCGACGCGCTGACGGATGTCACCTACCACCACGACACGGCCGGCCGAGTCGCGCGCGTCGCCTTCAACCGGCCCGAGGTGCGCAACGCGTTCCGTCCGCACACGGTCGACGAGCTCTACCGGGTGCTGGATGACGCGAGGCAGGACTCACGCATCGGCGTGGTGCTGCTCACGGGCAACGGGCCGAGTGCCAAAGACGGCGGCTGGGCGTTCTGCTCCGGTGGCGACCAGCGAATCCGTGGCCGCGACGGGTACCTGTACGAGGTGGACGGATCAGACTCCGAGCCCGTCGACGGGAGCGTCGACGCACTCCGACAAGCGCAGCGACCGGGGGCCACGGGCCGCCTGCACATCCTCGAGGTGCAGCGCCTCATCCGGTTCATGCCCAAGGTCGTCATCGCCGTCATCCCCGGGTGGGCGGCCGGAGGAGGGCACTCGCTGCACGTCGTCTGCGACCTGTCGATCGCGAGCGCCGAGCACGGCAAGTTCAAGCAGACCGACGCCGACGTTGGCTCGTTCGACGGCGGATACGGCAGCGCCTACTTCGCGCGGCAGGTCGGCCAGAAGTTCGCGCGCGAGATCTTCTTCCTCGCCGAAGAGTACGACGCGCAACGCGCGCTCGAGATCGGCGCGATCAACGCCGTCGTTCCGCACGCGGAGCTCGAGACCGAGGCCTACCGCTGGGCCAATACGATCCTCGGCAAGAGCCCGACCGCGATCCGGATGCTGAAGTTCGCGTTCAACGCCGTCGACGACGGCATGGTCGGCCAGCAGGTGTTCGCGGGCGAGGCGACCCGTCTCGCCTACGGCACCGACGAGGCGGTCGAGGGCAGGGACGCGTTCCTCGAGAAGCGCGCTCCCGACTGGTCGCCGTACCCCTGGCAGTACTGATGACCAGGGCGCTGAGTGTGGCGGGCGGCGAGCCGATGCTCGACGCGCTGCGCGACGCGCTGTCGGGCGACGGGCCCGCCCTGTTCGCCGGGGTGCCGGCTGCCGGCCCCCGGGCCGACGCCCTGCCCGAGACGGTGCCGCAGCGCGTGGCACTCGTCGTCGAGTCGAGCGGATCGACGGGCAGACCCAAGCGGGTGGCCCTGTCTGCCGACGCCGTGTTGGCGAGCGCCGCGGCATCCGACACCGCTCTCGGCGGCCCGGGCCAGTGGCTGCTCGCCCTACCGACCACCTACATCGCCGGCATCAACGTGCTCGTGCGGTCGCTCACCGCCGACACGGTGCCGGTGAGCATCGCCGACGGCCACTTCGACGCGGAGTCGTTCGTCGCGGCCGCCGGTGCGATGGACCACCCTCAGCGGTACACGTCGCTCGTGCCGGCCCAGCTCGCGACGCTGATCGAGGCGGATGCGGCGCTCGCAGCACTGCGCAGGTTCGACCGCATCCTCGTGGGAGGGCAGGCCACGCCCGTGGCGCTCATCGCGCGGGCCATCGAGCTCGGGCTCAACGTCACGCGCACCTACGGCTCGAGCGAGACCAGCGGCGGGTGCGTCTACGACGGCGTGCCGATCGGGGCGACCGAGGCGCGGGTCGTCGACGGCCAGATCGAGCTCTCCGGCGCGGTGCTCGCCGAGGGGTACCTCGCAGACCCCGAGCGCACCGACGCCGCGTTCCACGTCGAGAACGGCCGACGCTGGTACCGCACGGGCGACGCGGGAACGATCTCCGACGGAGTCGTGCACGTGATCGGCCGGCTCGACGACGTGATCATCTCCGGCGGACTCAAGGTGTCGCTCGGGGCGCTCGAACGGCTCGTGCGCGAGGTCGACGGACTGGGCGACGCGGTCGTGGTCTCCGAGGCGAGCGAGCGGTGGGGCGAGGTGCCCGTGCTCGTGGCGACGGTCGACGTCGTGCTCGACGAGCTCAAGCCGCTGATCGTCGAGCGGCTCGGACGCGCGGCGGTGCCGGCGCGGGTCGTCGTGGTCGACCGGATGCCGCAGCTCGCGTCGGGCAAGCCCGACCGTCTCGCCATCCGCGCCTCGCTCGCTGGATAGACTTTCGCTGTGCCAGCCGCCAAGAAGAAGACCACCGCCAAGAAGAACGCCGCCAAGAAGACGGTGGCGAAGAAGTCGGCCACCGCGGCCCGTTCTGGCAAGAGCGGTCGCCCGGGCGGTCGCGCCCCGGGAGTGCCGAAGGTCAAGCCGGCCGGCGCCGCCGAATGGATCGGCGGGGCGCGGCTGCGCACCCTGCCGCTCGCGGTCGCCCCCGTGCTGCTCGGCACGGCGACCGCGTACCAGTTCGACAACGACGAGGGCTGGCACTGGGTGCGCGCACTGCTCTGCCTCATCGTGGCCCTGTCGCTGCAGATCGCGGTCAACTACGCCAACGACTACTCCGACGGAGTGCGCGGAACCGACAAGAACCGCGTCGGCCCGTCGCGCCTCACCGGGTCGGGAGCCGCGAACCCCCGCACGGTGCTCGCCGTCGCGGTCGGATTCTTCGGCATAGCCGCCGCCGCGGGCATCATGCTCGTCGTGCTCACTACGTTCTACTGGCTGCTCGCGGTCGGCGTCGTCTGCATCGTCGCGGCCTGGTTCTACACCGGCGGCAAGAAGCCGTACGGCTACAACGCCCTCGGCGAGGTCGCCGTGTTCGTGTTCTTCGGACTCGTGGCCACCGCCGGCACGATGTACGTGCAGGTGGGCACGGTGTCGTTCGAGAACTGGATGGCGGGTATCGCCATCGGCCTGATCTCGGTCGCCGTGCTCGTGATCAACAACACCCGCGACATCCAGCAAGACAAGCTCGCGGGAAAGCGCACGCTGAGCACCTTCATCGGCGACCGGGCCTCGCGCATCCTGTTCGCCGTGCTGCTGCTCGTGCCGTACGTGATCCTCGCCGTCTTCGCGATCGAGTTCGTGAGCGCGAGCTACGTCTACCTCACGCTGGTCGTCGCGGTGCCGGCGGTCATCATCGCCCTCACGGCCAAGACCCCCAAGGAGCTCATCCTCGTGCTGCAGCTCACCAGCCTCACCGGGCTGGCCTACGCGCTAACGCTTGGCTGGGCCATCGCCTTCTAGGTAGTCGTTGCGCTCGAGGGCGTCGCCCGAGTCTTCGGCGTCCTCGTCGTCGGTGCGGGCGTGCGTCTTGCCGGTGCGCCGGTCTTCGACGGTCTGCGCGACCTGGGTGCGCAGCTTGCCGAGGAAGATGTACGAGGCGGCGAACCCGAACACCGCCGCGATGATCGCCGCGATCCAGCCGGGGGTCTGCGCGAGCAGCAGCACCGAGAGCACGACGGCGAAAATCGCCAGACGGATCACGCTATATAACAACCATGGCTTCACCTGACAAGTGTAGGCAGCGGGGAGCTTAGGATTGTCCCTATGTCACCGCGATTGTTCGTCGTCCTTTTTGTCGTGGCTGTGGCGCTCATCGTGTTCGCGATCGTCGACGTCGTCGTCACCGACCAGCGGAGGGTCCGCGCGCTCAACAAGCCGCTCTGGATCGTCGTCATCCTCGTCTTACCCATCGTCGGAGCGCTGCTGTGGCTGGTGCTCGGCAAGGAGCGCAAGGGCAGCGGAGGCCGCGGTGGTGATCGGCGCACCGTCGCGCCCGACGACGACCCCGACTTCCTGAAGAACCTCCGTCGAGACGAAGAGCAAGACGAGCGCATCCGCCGTCTGGAACAGGAACTCGCCGAACTCGACGATGACCCGCCCAAGGACTGAGTCGCCGGCGTCGCTGTTCTCGGTGGCGCTGCTCGACGAGTTCGTGCGGCTCGGCGTGCGCGACATCGTGCTCAGCCCCGGGTCGCGTTCGCAGGCGCTCGCGCTCGCCGCCGCCGAACTCGAAGCGGCCGGTCGTGTGCGCCTGCGCGTGCGCATCGACGAGCGCGGCGCGGGCTTCCTCGCCCTCGGCCTAGCGGTCGAGACGGCGACGCCCGTGCTCGTCGTCACCACGTCGGGCACCGCTGTCGCGAACCTGCACCCGGCCGTGCTCGAGGCGCACCACTCCGGCGTTCCCGTGATCGTGGTCAGCGCCGACCGGCCGCCGGAGCTCCGCGGTATCGGGGCCAACCAGGCCACGACCCAGCCGGGAATCTTCGGCGAGGCGGTACGGGGCTCGTTCGACGTGACCGCGCCGACGGGGGCCTCCGGCGAGACATCCACCGCCCGTTCGATCGCGGCCGCGGCGATGACCGCCGCCGGCACCTCGGTGATCACGACCGGTCCCGTGCACCTCAACATCTCGTTCGTCGAGCCGCTCTCGGCCATCGTGCCGCTGCCCGAGCCCGCCGAGCCCGTCGTCTACGCGGCGCCGCGCATCTCCGGCGACGCCCTGCCGATCTTCCAAGCGCCCGGAACCGTGGTCGTCGCCGGCCACGGGGCGGGGGAGATCGCCGAGGCGACCGCCCGTGCCCTCGGGGCGCCGCTGCTCGCCGAGGTGTCGAGCGGCGCGCACTTCGGCCCGAACCTCGTGGTCGCCTACCGCGAGCTGCTGTCAGACGCGGACTTCGGCGGGCGCGTCGAGCGCGTGGTCGTCTTCGGGCACCCGACGCTCAGCCGCGAGGTGCCCGCGCTGATCCAGCGGGCGGATGTCGCGACCGTCGTCGTGCGTTCTGCCGCCGTCGACGACTTCAACCCCGGCCACGCTGTCGGCACGTTCGCCGACGCGGTGCGGGTTCTCGGCGAACCCGACGCCTCGCCCGCCGGCCGCGCGTGGCTCGGCCGCTGGGTCACGACCTCGCGCGCGCTGCTCGAGCAGCACGACGCTCCGGCCGTCGACCTGGCGATCTCGGCCGTGCCCGCCGACCAGGCGGCGTTCTCCCGACAGGTGCTCGCCGGGCTGCGCGCGCCGGTCACGCGGCGATCCCTCGCGGAAGCAGTCTGGCGGGTGACCTGGCCGCACGACCGCCTCGTGCTCGGCGCATCGCGGCTCATCCGCGAGGTCGACCGGTTCGTGCCGGGCAAGAAGATCCGGGTGCACGCGAACCGCGGCCTCGCCGGCATCGACGGCACGGTCTCCACGGCTGTCGGCGTCGCGCTCGCGAGCCAGGCGCTCGAGGGACCGAGCGCCGGGGGAGTGACGCGCGTGCTGCTCGGCGACCTCACCCTGCTGCACGACGCCGGATCGCTGCTCTTCGGCACGGGCGAACCGCGGCCGCGCGTGCAGGTGATCGTCGGCAACGACGGCGGGGGAACGATCTTCGACTCTCTCGAGGTCGCCTCGAGCGCCCCGACCGGGCCGCTCGACCGGGTCATGTTCACGCCGCAGCAGGTGTCGCTCGAGCACCTCGCGGCGGCCTACGGCTGGGAGTACCGCCGACTCGCGAACCGTGGCGAACTCGACGCCGGCCTCGGTGCGTCCGAGGCGCCCACGCTCATCGAGGTACCGCTCGCTCGATGAGCTGCGCCCACCCCCGAGGCGCACCCCGAGGCGCCGCGGACTAGCCTTGCGGCATGAGCGAAGCGCTGCGTGTGGGTACGGGATTCCGGCTGGCCGACATCGACCCCGGGTCTACGCCGGGGTTTGACGGCGGAAAGAAAGACGGCGCCAAGGCGCTGCTGGCGGGCGCCGACGAACTCGCCGACCTGCAGGAGCGGCTCTTCGCCCAGAGCCTCTTCGGCGGCACCAAGAGCATCCTGCTCGTGCTGCAGGCCATGGACACAGCGGGCAAGGGCGGCATCGTCGGTCACGTCGTCGGCCAGGTGAACCCGCAGGGCGTCAAGGCGTTCGCGTTCAAGTCGCCGACCGACGAGGAGAAGCGGCACGACTTCCTCTGGCGGGTGCGCAAGCAGCTCCCGCCGCCCGGATACGTCGGCGTCTTCGACCGGTCGCACTACGAAGACGTGCTCATCCACCGCGTGCGCGGCTTCTCGACCCCCGAGGAGATCGAGGCGCGGTACGGCGTCATCAACGACTTCGAGGCCGAGCTCGCCGCGGACGACACGACCCTCGTCAAGGTGATGCTCCACATCGGACGCGACGAGCAGAAGAAGCGGCTGGGCGACCGGCTCGCCCGGCCCGAGAAGAACTGGAAATACAACCCGGGCGACGTCGACGAACGCCTGCTCTGGCCGCAGTACCAGGAGGCGTATCAGATCGCGCTCGAACGCACGTCGACGACGGATGCACCGTGGTTCGTGGTTCCCGCCAACCACAAGTGGTACGCGCGCCTCGCGGTGCAACGGCTGCTGCTCGACGCCCTGCGCGGCATGGCCCTCGAGTGGCCCGCGGCCGACTACGACGTCGAGGCGGAGAAAAAGCGGCTGGCCGCGGCGTGAATGTCAAGGCTTAGGTAACCGGTAGGGCCGAGCCTAGAGTCGCTGCACCTACCGATAGGAAATACCATGACCGATGAACTTCCCGGCGACACGGCGTCCGACGCCGAACGCCTCGTCGTAGACCCCAAGAACATCAGCGACTGGACCGACATCGGCCGCGAGATGTGGACGTATCTCACCGGCCGTGGTGCTGCGGTGAACTACACCTTCGAAGACATGGTCGTGGAGGTTCCCCGCGACATCGGGCCGGACGCGCCGCGGGCAACGTGGCGCTTCAACGGCACGCTGCGCGTCACGACGAGCGACGACGAGGCCGCCGGGTCCGATCCGCACCGGGCCTGACCGGTGGCCGTGCTCGTTCGGCTCGACATCGATCTCGAGTTCTCCGTGCAGTTCGGCGACGAGACCGTCAGCGGAACCGTCACCGCCGAGGGCGACGCAGTCGACATCCGGGTGTCGAACCCGGCCGACCTGATGGGCGGCAGCCGGGCCGCGATCCCGGCGCTGCGCCAGATGGCGCTCTCGCTCGCGAAACGCGGCATCGTCGTGTCGCTGTCGGGACCGGAGGGCGTGCTCGCGAGCATCGGGGCGGTCAAGGCGCCGATGGCCGACAGGCTGGTAACCGGCTCGCCGCACATCAAGGTGCGCTCGATGCCCCTGCTGCTGAAGGCCCTGCGGTCGAAGCCGCGCGAACAGTCGCCGCTGTTCGTGCCGCCGCTGACGCTCGTGCCGCTCGCGCCCACCCTCGAGCGCAACCAGCGTCGACGGGTGACGACGACTCACTACACGCCGGGCTCGGGTCGCCCTCGGCTGATCTTCGTGCTGGGCTCCACCGTCTGGGACGGCCGCCCGCCCCGCGAATTCGAGCTGTCGCAGACCACGACCACGATCGGCTCGGGCGAGGGCGTCGATCTCCGGCTCGACGGCATCGACCCGGTGCACGCCGAGATCCGGCACGACGCGAACGACGAGTACGTGCTCTTCCTGAACGGCGAGAGCTCTGGGTTCCCCGTGCTCGACCCCGACCGGGGTAAGGGGCGCGTGCTGCGCACGGGCGCCCGCATCGACATCGGGGAGTGGCGAATGGCGTACTTCCGCGAGGAGTTCGCCGACCACGGCCGGCCGTTCGGCGGCCGCATGGGCGGGGAACTGTCACGCCAGAAGCCGCAGCCGCCCCGCCAGAAGCAGAAGCGGGAGGCTCCCGCTCCCCGCGGTGTCGCCGAGCCCTAGTTGAAGGCCTCGACGATGGGGCGGAACTTCATCTTCGTCTCCGCCAGCTCGCGGGCCGGCTCGGAGCCGGCCACGATGCCGCCGCCGGCGTACGCGGTGACCCGGCCGGTGTGCGACACGTGGGCGGAGCGGAGCGCGACCGCCCACTCGCCGTCGCCGTTCGCCCCCACCCAGCCGACCGGGCCCGCGTAGCGGCCGCGGTCGAAGGGTTCGAGTTCGTGGATGAGGTCGAGCGCCGCCTGGGTCGGGGCGCCGGCGACCGCCGCGGTCGGGTGCAGGGCGGCGATGAGGTCGAGGGAGGTCGAACCGTCGCTCAGCGTGCCGGCCACGTCGCTCGCGAGATGCCAGAGGTTCGGCAGCTTGAGGGTGAACGGCTGGTCGCTCGCGGCGAGCGTCGAGCTGTGCGGGGCGAGAGCCGTGAGCACCGAGGTGAGCGCGTACTGGTGCTCGTCGAGGTCTTTGGTCGAGGTGGCGAGCGCGACGGCCGCCTCGTGGTCGGCCTGCGCGTCGGCGCCGCGGCTGATCGTGCCGGCCAGTACGCGGGCGCTCACCGTGCCCGCGTCGACGCGCACGAGGGTCTCGGGGGAGCTGCCGATGAAGCCGTTGACGGCGTAGGTGAAGCAGTCGGGGTAGCCGAGGGCGAGCGAGGCGAGCACGAGCCGCAGGTCGGCGCCCTCCGGGAGGTGCCCGATGAGGTCGCGGGCCAGCACGACCTTGCGCACGTCTCCCGCCGCGATGCGCGCGAGCGCGGCGTCGACGGCCGCGATGAACGCGTCGGGCTTCAACTGCCCCGGCAGGAGCGAGATGCGGTACTCCGCGCCGAACGGCTGCGGCCGTGGGGCGGGCGCATCCGTGTTGACGCGGGTGATCCAGGAGACCCCGTCTTTGCGACCGACGATGACCGACGGCACGATGAGCACGCTCGTCGCGGCCGAGTGCTCGGAGAAGGCGAAGCTGCCGAGGGCCACGAGGCCGGTGCCGGGGATGCCGATCGGGTCGACGATGGTGGCGGCCGCGAGCACCTCGCGCCACGCCGCCGCGGCGTCGGTCATGCGGTCGGGGCCGGTGAATTCGAGCCGCATGGCCTCGCCGATGCCGGCGATGCCCTGACCCCGGCGGATGAACAGCAGGGGGTCGCGGCGGTCGAGCAGGGGGATCAGCGGACCGATGTCGTCGATCGCCACTGTTTCGACTGCCAGATGGGCAAGGGATCCGGCAGGGGTACTCACGGCTCCACAGTACCCCCGCCCTTCGCTCAGGCGGCGAATCGTGTATCTCAGTAGACTTGGCGGGTGACTAAAGCCGACATGCAGAAGCAGCCCGACGAGGTAGCTGACATGTTCGACGGCGTCGCGAAGCACTACGACAGGACCAACAACGTCCTCTCGGCGGGCAACGCCCCGATCTGGCGCTTCGCGACCGTGCGAGCAATCGACCCGCAACCCGGGGAGCGCATCCTCGATATCGCCGCGGGAACCGGCACGAGTTCCGTCGCCCTCACCAAGACCGGCGCCACCGTCGTCGCGTTCGACTTCTCTCCCGGCATGATCGCCGAGGGCCGCCGCCGTCACCCCGACCTCGAATTCGTCGAGGGCAACGCCGAGCAGCTCCCCTTCGGCGACGACGAGTTCGACGTCGTTACGATCAGCTTCGGCCTGCGCAACATCAACGACCCCAAGGCCGCGCTCGCCGAGATGTACCGCGTGCTCAAGCCCGGCGGACGCCTCGTCATCTGCGAGTTCTCGAAGCCCCCTCGTGCGCTGCTGCGCGCGGGCTACAACGCGTACCTCAAGTACGTCATGCCGGTCGTCGCCGGCGCGACGAGTTCGAACACGGCGGCCTACGACTACCTCGAAGAGTCGATCCGCGCCTGGCCCGACCAGGGCGAACTCAGCCGCTGGATCCGCGGCGTCGGCTTCACCCGCGTGGCCTGGCGCAACCTCACGGCCGGCGTCGTGGCCCTCCACCGCGGCCGCAAACCCGAAGATGCGACGGTGCTCGCCTCGGTCGCGAAGCGCAAGAAGAGCGCGACCACCCGTTCCATCCCGGTCCAGCCCCAGTAACTCCGCCGAGACCCGTGCGTCTCCCAGCAGAAACGGCTTCAAGAAATGAGCAGCGAGTGAACGCGAGCACTCCCCTTGCTCGTCGCAGGAACACCCTGAGCTCTTCGCTCGGCCTGGGCGACAAGCTTTTTGCATCGAGCGACGAGCGCAGGTTCGTGAAGGAGATCGAAGACGGACTCGACGTGGTCGAGGAAGGCCTGTTGGTCGAGATGTCGTTCGCCGACGACATGGCGGATGTCACGAGCCGATACCTGCTCGAAGCCGGAGGCAAGCGCGTGCGCCCCCTGCTCACCCTGCTGTCGGCACAGCTCGGCAGTGGCAACCAGGCCCGGGTCTTCGCCGCGGCCAAGGCCATCGAGATCACCCACCTCGCCTCGCTCTACCACGACGACGTCATGGACGAATCGACGATGCGGCGCGGCGTGCCCACGGCCCAGGCGGTCTGGGGCAACTCGGTCGCCATCCTCACCGGCGACCTGCTCTTCGCCCGCGCGTCGAAGCTCGTCGCGAACCTCGGCGAACGCGTCATCCGTCTTCAGGCAGACACGTTCGAGCGACTGTGCCTCGGGCAGCTGCACGAGACCATCGGCCCCCGCGACGGCGAAGACGAGATCGCGCACTACATCCAGGTGCTCGCAGACAAGACCGGCTCGCTCATCGCGGCCGCGGCCGAGATCGGCGTCATCACGTCGGAAGCCCCCGAGCACTACCGCATCCCGGTCGTGACCTTCGGTGAGAAGATCGGCATCGCGTTCCAGCTGATCGACGACATCATCGACCTCGCGGGCGACGGCACCGAGACCGGAAAGGTGCCCGGCACCGACCTGCGCGCCGGCGTCTCCACCCTGCCGCTGCTCTACCTGCGCGAGCTCGCCGCGACCGACGCCGACGCGGCGCGCCTGCTCGGCCGCATCGAGCGTGACGTCGACGCGATCACCGAGGGCGTCGACGTCGCGGCCCAGGACGCCGACCTCACCGCCGCGATCGCCGAACTGCGCGAGCACGAGGTGACGGCGCAGACGCTCTCCGAGGCGCGCCGCTGGGCGCGCGAGGCCGTCGAGGCCCTCGCCCCGCTGCCCGACGGCCCGGTCAAGAAGTCGCTCACGCGCTTCGCCGACTCGGTGGTCGAACGCTCTAACTAGTTTTCCGCCCTGTCCGCTGGTTGCGAGCACCTGTACGGCCGCACCGCAACCACACGATCGAAAGACACCACCATGACCAAACTACGATTGGCCATCGTCGGAGCCGGCCCCGCCGGAATCTACGCCGCTGACATCCTGCTCAAGGCAGAGAAGCAGTTCGACGTCTCGATCGACCTGTTCGAGCAGCTTCCCGCGCCCTACGGCCTCGTGCGCTACGGCGTCGCCCCCGACCACCCGCGCATCAAGGGCATCGTCAACGCGCTGCGCGACGTGCTCGACTCCGGCCAGATCCGCCTGTTCGGCAACGTGCTCTTCGGTCGCGACATCACGCTCGACGACCTCAAGAAGCACTACAACGCCGTGATCTTCTCCACCGGGTCGATCAAGGACGCCGCGCTCGACATCCCCGGCATCGACCTGCCGGGCAGCTACGGCGCGGCCGACTTCGTGAGCTGGTACGACGGCCACCCCGACTTCCCCCGCGAGTGGCCCCTCGACGCGTCATCCGTCGCGGTGATCGGCAACGGCAACGTCGCCCTCGACGTCGCGCGCATGCTCGCGAAGCACGCCGACAACCTGCTGCCCACCGAGATCCCCGCGAATGTCTACGAGGGCCTCAAGAAGTCGCCCGTGACCGACGTGCACGTCTTCGGACGCCGCGGCCCGGCACAGGTCAAGTTCTCGCCGCTCGAGCTGCGCGAGCTCGGCGAGCTCGAGGACGTCGACATGGTGCTCTACGACGAGGACTTCGACTACGACCAGGCCTCGCGCGACGCGATCGCGAGCAACAAGCAGGTCTTCGTGGTCGACAAGGTGCTCACCCAGTGGCGCGCCCGCGAGACCGGCACGGCGTCGCGACGCCTGCACCTGCACTTCCACGCCAAGCCGCTCGAGATCGTGGGCGACGGCAAGGTCGAGGCCATCCGCTACGAGCGCACCGAGCCCGACGGCGCCGGCGGAACCCGGGGCACCGGTGAGATCCGCGAGATCCCGATCCAGGCCGTGTACCGTGCGGTCGGCTACTTCGGCTCGCCGCTCGACGGCATCCCGTTCGACGAGAAGCGCGGCGTGATCCCGAACCGCGAGGGCCAGGTGCTCGACGACGACGACGAGCAGCTCTACGGCGTCTACGCCACCGGCTGGATCAAGCGCGGGCCGGTCGGCCTCATCGGCCACACCAAGAGCGACGCCATGGAGACCATCAAGCACGTGATGAACGACCAGGCGAACTGGTGGGCGCCGCAGCACCCCGAGGAGTCGGCGGTCGTCGAGCTGCTCGAGAGCCGTTCGATCGAATTCACCAACCTCGACGGCTGGCACAACCTCGACCAGCACGAACTCGGCCTCGGCGAGGTCGTAGGCCGCACCCGCATCAAGGTCGTCGACCGCGACGAGATGGTGCGCGTCTCGAACGCGTAACCCCTCGCGCCGCCGGGAGGCGGTCAGGCCCCGGGATGACGCCGGTAGTGCGGTTCGCGCTGCCGGCGTTGTCGCGCCGCGACGACCACGGCGCCCACGGCGCAGAGCACGCCGGCCAGCAGGAATACCGCGACGAGCAGCCAGACGAGCCCGTCGTCGTGGACGGATGCCGCGGCGGCGGCCGCGCTCGGGTGGGTCACGGGCGTCCCCTCGCTGTCGTGGCTGTCGCAGGCTGCAAAGAGAATAACATTCGGCTTCCGCCGGATGCAACGGCAGCGGGAGGTGCGGCGGCGGTGCGTGTGGCCCGCTACTGCACGGCCGCGGTGAGCCGCGCTACGTTGTCGAGCACCGCGCTCGCGCGGTTTCGCGACATCCACTCGTCGAGGAAGAGCTCCCGGCTGTTCTCGCGGTATTCCTGCGCGACGCGGTTGAGGTCTTCGACGAACGACTTGCCGTGCACCATCACCGAGATCTCGAGGTTGAGGCTGAACGACCGCATGTCCATGTTGCTCGAGCCGATCACGGCCACCTGGTCGTCGATCGTGAAGAACTTCGAGTGCAGCACGGTCGGCGCCTTGTAGAGCCAGATGCGTACGCCCGCGCGCAAGAGCTGCTCGTA
>Ga0247809_1000352_pt1 | contig 22342 bp, 23 predicted proteins | sample UWRJL104311B1_FD_180951 | JGI IMG/M metagenome (GOLD analysis project Ga0247809, IMG submission 180951) | Plant litter microbial communities from Arlington Agricultural Research Station in Wisconsin, United States - UWRJ-L104-311B-1 | ecosystem: Environmental > Terrestrial > Plant litter >...
CATTCACATAAAAAGTTTTCAGGCAACCATCCAGCACAAAATATTCACTGTTTACCCGCTCCCCTACGCTGATTATCGTTTGTCCTTTTTTAAATGAATACGGTTTAAAATGCGAGTAAAAATAATCGAACTCATCATCTGTCAGGGTAATTGTTTTTGCAAGATGTACTTTTAATATATCCTTTGACTCCATAAGTAATGAAAGTTTGAAATCACGAAGATATACAATTTGCGATATGCATAACACAAGTATGGTGATGTTTTGAATGTGATCAAATAACGGGCATTTAACAAAATACCTGCTTATCAGATCCTTGTAGCGCCAAGATCTGCATTTTAGCATTCAATGCTCTATGTGTTCGTTTTAAGGTTTTATCAATACCGTTTACAGCATCAGCGATAGTAACTAGTTCGTAACTTCAAGATTAGAAAAATGTCCTTCGGTACCTATATCTACAAACAAACCGATGCCGCCAATACCGTCAGCACCATGCTTGAGGTCATTAACAACTAATGAAGGATATTTTGCATCATTAATAAAAAGTTGAGCTTTATCTCCGCATACTATTATTTTTAAGGCAATCCATTCATTAAGTCCCATATCTGCATAAGATTCATAAAGGCCAGCACTTTCCCTCCTCAGCCTTTCAAAACGGTAGTCAGGATAGGAAAAATATTGTATTGAGCGGTTACGCCTCAATTGGTCGTTAGCCCTGCCATTGGTTGGCCGGATATATATACTTTCAAACTTGGAATTATCTTCATTGATCCTGAAAGCAATGCCAATAAATCCCCTGGCATGAGCCGGGGCTTCTTTCGTCAATTTACTCAGCACATTCACCTTGATGGTGCCGTTGGTAAAATTCAATCCTTTTATTTTCACAAAGGTATTTTCATCGTATGTTATGATTGCTGAATCTTTAATCACGGTGACTATCGGATTCCCCCCGACTGTATTGAGTGCCATTGCAGTGTTCACTGCCTGCAAATTTTGTTTTGATAAATGAACCTCTTGCGAAACAGCGTTAGCGATGTTTAAAAAGAAAGTCACGAAAAATATGAGTATTGAAAAGCGCTCTGTGAAGCATAAAAAGTGTATTTGTCGTTTTTGCATAAAAATAGTGTCATTCAAAGATTAATACAAAGTACGTGAAAGACAGTAAGCCTTACCAATAACATAGTTTAAGAATAACACTTAAAATAGATCAATGGTATTTCTTATTATAGTTTATTGGCTATAATCTTCAATTGGGGGGAACTTTAAGCCGAATCAATAACTTATTATATTCAACAAGTAAATTTATGAACACATCAAATGCTAAGCAGGCCGCTGAAAATCTGCTGACAGATTATGCAGAAGTATTAAATACTGGCAACTACTTATCAATACCTTCGTTTTATACTTATGACGGTTTATTTATGCCCGATGGTTGTCAATCGATAAAAGCTGACAACATTACAAAAAGTGGGGAAAGGTTTCTCAAAAAACATAGTTTCCATATTAGTTTTGACATCCAAAATATTAGTGAGGACAAAGAATTTGTTTTTATACAGGCCAATGCAACTACAAAAATTAAGGCAGATATGGAAACTGAAGCAATCCATCTAACCAGCCGCGATTTTTTTGTATTAATAAGGGAAGACACTGTATGGAAGATCTATCGGTATATATTTAACCAGGATCATCAGTAAGTTAATCTCTTTAGAAGCAGGATGTTTGCCAATATCTTATGTGTGGTTATCTGATTTTACAGGAGCTCTAACCTGATTTACTTAATAATCTGCTTACGGATTCTGCTTAAAAATTCTGGCGTTATACCCAAATAGGACGCTATCTGCGTGTTGGGCAAACGCCGCGCGAGTTCAGGATATTGTGATAAGAAACCTAAGTAACGGTCTTGAGCTGTAGTGCTGATGTTTGATAAAATACGTTCCTGAAGAGCTATGTATTTCCGTTCGGTAATGATGCGGAAGTTACGGTCAAAGGTAGGGTAGTGAATAAACAGATGTAAGAGATCAGCTTTCTTAATCTGAAGAATAACAGAGGGTTCAATCGCTTCAATATAAAGTTTACTGGGTTTCTCATCATAAAAACTGGTCAAATCAGTTACCCAATCATTAGCTATGGTAAACTGTAAATTATGCTCTGCTCCTTTCAAATCAACACCATAGGTTTTAAAACAACCGGAAATTACAAAACTGTAATATTTACATACATCATCCTGCTGCAGGATAAATTGTCTGCGTTTAATGTTACGTGCTGTAAAACTGGTGGATAAAGCAGTGATATCGGCTTCGTTTAGCGGAAAAAATTGTTTAAAATAGGCGATTAGGTAGTCTATGCTCATTAGGTGAAGCTAGATATTTTTTTTGTTTCTGCTAAACTTAAAAAATCTAATTGAATGTAACCACCTGTTTTCTGATACGACTTAGGCTTTCGGCAGTAATTCCCAGATAGGAAGCAATATGAATCAATGGAATCCTGGCCGCAAATTTTGGGTTATCATGGATCAACAGCTGGTAACGTTCTTTAGCAGATTTACTCTGTACTCCATTATAACGCTGCTGCATACTCACGTAGGCACTTTGATACAGCTTGCGGAAATATTTCTCCAGCTGGGGCAGCCTTTCACAAAGCTGGTCAATAGCTCCATACGGTAACAATAGGACCTCGCTATCCTCGATAGCTTCAACGGTAAGTGTTCCTGCTGTTTGTGTAATAAAACTACTAAGGTCAGCTATCCAATGATCTTCTACCGCAAGCTGCATCACATGTTCACCTGCATCTTTATCAGTGCTAAACGACCTCAAGGCGCCCTTTTCTACAAAGAAAATATACCTGCAGATATCACCTTCGCTGATCAGTGTTCTTTTTTTCTTAACGAAACGTTTGGTTAACACTGCACTGATCTGGCTAAAGTCTGCCTCAGAGATTTTAGAATAACGATTAAGATTGGTAAAGAGCAAGCTGTAGTCCATCATAAAGCTAAAAAAGCAATTTAATCATTATTATTGATTATCCGGCTGATAGTATCCAGTTGCTTAAATCTGCCAGCTCCTGACTGATAATCTGATGTTGACTATCGTACTCATGGTATTCCATTAAGGGTACCATTTCACGAAGGTAAGTACTGGCTTCATGAGCGTAATGCAGTGGTAGTACCGGGTCAAGCGTTCCATGAGCTATGAATACTTTAAGTCCTTGTAATACCGGGCCTGCTTTAATCAACGGTTTTACTTCAGGCAGTAACCTGCTGCTCAGGATAAAGATTCCGGTTAGTTTCTGCGGAAAGGTTAACCCTACACTGTAAGACATAATTCCACCCTGGCTAAAACCACCCATATATACCTTATTGGGGTCAATCACATACCGTTCTTGCAACTGCGAAATAAAGGTATTTAGCACCAATCGGCTCTTTTCTGCCTGTTGTGGGTTAATTACAGGTTTCCCATCGGCATGACTGAGTTCAAACCAGGTATACCTGCCCGGACTTAGTTGATAAGGTGCTCTTACAGAGACCACAATAAAACCTGCGGGAAGGCTATCCTTTAATGCAAAGAGTGCTTCTTCATTACTACCTATTCCATGTAATAGTATGATCAGCCCAGCTTTTTGGTCCGTTTCTTCGGGCTGATGTATTTTATAATGGAGCATCAGCTCCTCACCTTTTAATGTTTCTATTTTATTTTCCATCGTATTTTTTTTAGCCAATTTGAAAGCAACGCATACTCAGGCTTGCAAATTGGTATCCCTCATAAATATGCCTTATGGGCTCGTCACCCTGTAACATACCCATAGCGTAGACCAGGGGCAGGTAATGCTCAACGGTTGGTACAGCTAAGCTGGAAACAGATCCGGAATGCCGGAGCAAGCCTTTAATATCACGCCCGTCTACCTGTTTTTTTACCAGTTCATCGAACTCTACCGTCCAGTCGTACGGTTTTGCATCGATGTTTTTCCAGTCCATCAGTCGCAGATTATGAACGACATTACCGCTACACAGGATCAACACACCCCTTTTGCGAAGTTCTTTGAGCTGTCCTGCCAGTTGATGATGAAATGCAGGTCCCTTCGTGTAATCCATACTCATCTCAAAAACCGGAACATCGGCTTGTGGCCAGATAAACTTCAATATGGTCCATGCTCCATGGTCTAAGCCCATAGCAGTATCTTCTAAAACATTGGTCAGCGTGACCAATTCTTTCAATTCCCTGGCCATTTGCGGATGCCCTTCAGGGCTATAATTCACCTGATACAATTGATTGGGAAATCCACCAAAGTCATGGATAGTGCGCGGATTGGGATTCACACTTACATAAGTACCTATGGTTTCCCAGTGTGCCGAAATAACCAATACCGCATTAGGCTTGTCAATTTGCCTTCCTAATGCGGTAAGTGTACGGTTAAAATCATTGTCCCATAATGCATTCATAGGATGTCCATGCCCTACAAAAAGTACAGGTGACAAAGCCTTCCTGGGTTTAAACTGACCGGCAATCTGATGTAAATCCTGTAAATGCATAGCTCCTTTGATCAATTATTTGCCTAAGCCAATTTGTTTATACTGGCTTGTTATTTTACCACAAAATTGAGGGAAAATCAGGCAGCTTTTCCTATCTTAGGTTAAGAAATACGATTGATATAGGATAAGTGCTTAATTATTTCAGAAAAGGTGCAATATCTGCCCATACCGCATTAAAATTCGTTTCAAAGGCAGGATGAGGAGCGTTGGGTATAATGCCCAGCTGTACTCTAGGGAACAGTTGATATGCAGCAATAATGGTACTTAGCGGGGCATTCTGATCCAATTCACCCGCCAGCAATAATACAGGGCATTTTACTTTTTGAAATACCTTCTCACCTATCTGGAGTGAGTTATAGTAGTTATTGACAGAGGTAAACCATAAGTCAATTTTCAGGGGTTCAGGCCTGATGGTCATTTGCTGTTTCCAGTATAGCGAATCCAGCCCAAAAGCTATTTGCTTTGTAATGTTAAATGTTCTTGATCCTTTTTTCCACTCTCCTGCACCTATAGCAATTAATTTTTTTACCTTTTCCGGAAACTCGCCAGCCAGATAGTAGGCGGTATAAGCGCCATCGCTAAAACCAAGTACTGTTGCACTATCTTTGGTCTCTGCCTGAATGATCGCTTTTACATCCCTGGCTTTTTGTGGGTAACTGGGCTCCCCCCTGCCTATTTGAGATCTGCCATGTCCGCGTGTAGATACCGCAATTACTTTATAACTTTTGGAAAGACTGTCGATCAATCTGCCCATTTCTAAGGTAGAACCGAATACGCCTCCATGTAAAACCACTAAAGGCTTACCTGCGCCATATACTTCATAATATATTTTGGTATCATCTGATTGAATATAGTGGCCGGCAGCTTTATTATTCCCATAGGGTATAGCATTTTCTGCGGGGGGATTTGCCTGCATAAAGCTTCTTAAAGGCGTTTGCGCCTCAACAGTGCCGTGCATAGCACAAAAAATGATGGTTAAAATGAAAGCATTTTGTACCTGTATAATTAGGGTTTTCATGTTATTATTTATTTTAGCGTACTGATTGTGTGCACAAATGTCAGGAAATATCATTTGACCGGCCCATGAACAAGGTTAGGAAATACCCTTAAACTAGTTTAAGGGTATTTCCTAACCTTGTTCATGGGCATTGATTGTTTTAAAATTGCAATTTGCAGCACGTCCACTAAAAATGCTGCAGCACAGTAAACTAATTTAAAGTACCAACCAGCAAAACAATGAAAGTAATAGTGATATATCATCCGGGAAGCGCAGATAACCTCATCCTGGAAGAAAGGGCTATCCCTTTACCTGAAACAGGGCAATTACTGATTAAGGTAAAGGCCTTCGGACTTAACCGGTCGGAACTGATGACCCGAAAAGGTTTCTCACCGGACGTGGTATTTCCACGGATACCGGGCATTGAATGCGTAGGTGAAATAGAGTATGATCCATCCGGAGAATTTAAGAAGGGACAGAAAGTGGCTGCTTTTATGGGTCATATGGGCAGACACTTTGATGGAAGTTATGCTGAATATACTGTACTACCGCAACAAATCGTTACGCCCTTTGAGAGTCAACTACCCTGGGAAATACTGGGAGCATTACCGGAAATGTGGCAGACTGCTTACGGCTCATTACATATTGCTTTGAAAATTAAGGCCGGAGAAACCCTGCTGGTACGCGGAGGTACTTCTTCTGTAGGCCTCCTTGCTGTGCAACTGGCTAAATACACAGGACTTAAAGTCATCGCTACCACAAGGAATAAAGCGAAAAAGAATTTATTGCTTGCCAATGGTGCAGATCAGGTTTGGATAGACAATGGAAAACTGTCAACGGCTATAGTTTCAGCTAACTTTCCAAAGATTGATAATATCCTTGAATTGATCGGAACGACTACTTTAAAAGATTCATTACAGGCCGTAGTACCGGGTGGCAGTGTTTGTATGACAGGTATGCTTGCAGAGCAATGGTCTATCCGGGATTTTGATCCTATGGGTTACATCCCAGCAGCGGTAAACCTAACTACTTATAATACTGGAGAAATACGTGTAGCGGATTCTCTGTTTCAGGATTTCCTGACCCAGGTTGAAAAAGGCATCATTCTGCCACCCATCAAAAAAGTATTTCGTTTGCACGAAATCGTCGCTGCGCATACATTTATGGAAAGTAACACGGGTGGCGGCAAAATTGTAATAACAACCTAATACATTCCTGCTATTTACCTAACCAGGTAAACATCTTTTTGTTCCAATGCAAAGTAGTCTTATTGATAGCTGGTAAAAATATGACCAGCAAAATAATAACAGCCAGCACTACTACCATCACCATAAAGATGGCACGATAGGTTAACAGCTGGGTCTGTTGCGCCAGTGCTTGCCCGAGCGAACTGCTAGCCAATAGCGCCGCTTCGCCGGCGGTAAAACCTTTAGACTGGTAAAGCTGGGTATATTGGCCCAGGCGCTGGGCCGTGACAAAATTATCAGGGCTAATGCCTGCTAAAAAACTGGTCTTAAAATACTGGTTGAAATAGAGCTGTAAATTATAAAAGCCAGCTATTGAATTTAACAAGGCGATAAAGCGGGTAAAGGTGGCCATAACCAACCCCGTAGTTCCGGTATGGGAGGGTGCCGAGGAAAAAACAAAGATCATCAAAGGCACAAAGAGTAAACCTGAAGCAGCCCCTTGCAGGAAAACAGGAATGATCAGGTCATTAAAAGATAGATCCGGCGTAAAGAGAAAGTACATCCAGAGGTGGTAGCTGAGCATCACGCCAAATCCTGAGATCAGGAACACCCGGGTTGAATGTCGTTTGCGCATCATCAGCTGAGTGGTACTGACCAGCAAGGTGACCAAACCCGAGAGGTTAATCAGCCCTAATTCCATTATCTGAAAAGTGCTCCATTTTAAGGTGACCCCTGCATATCCATAGATCAGGCTGATGCTATCCTTCATCCCGTAGTAGATGCCTAAGAGTATCAGTCCGATGATAAAATTACGTGATTTAAAGACGTCCAGGTTGAGTAAAGGTCTTTTGATAGTGAGTTGCCTGTAAAAAAAGAAGACAATCCCACAGGCAGCTATACATGCGGACTGACAGATGCGAGAGTCCTGAAACCAATAGTATTTGGAACCATAAATCATGGTGTAGGCCAATGCGATTGCAGAGATAGCTACCAGTATGAAACTAGTCCAGTCGATCAGATACAAGGGATAACGTTTTTGACCTGCACAGGGCCTTAACATGAGCAGAGCCAACAGCAAGGTGAAGAGTTGCAGGGCGATCAGATAATAATAGGTCACTTTCCAGTCGTAAGTCGTAACCACCAGAGCAGCGACCAGGCCAATAATGACCGTATTGGATAAAATAGTACCATAAAAAACAGGGGATCCAACCAGTTGCATATGCTCAGTCTTTAAGCGGGTAAAGATCAGTGTAAGAATACAGGCGGCGATATTCCCGACTACTATCCCCTGCATAAACCTGATCACAAAAAACAGGTAGATATCGATACATAGTATACTGAATATACTCAATATGATACCGGCAAGAATATTAAACAGCAAATAACTACGGGTTTCAAAATGTCTTAAAAAACGAAACTGAACGGGCAAAATAGAAAGAATACCCACATATGTAAGCTGGATGGCAAATGATATATCTTCAGGCTGAGCACCAAAAAGTCCTACCATATAATTTTGCGTCAGTGCAAAAAGCCCAAACTGTACCAACGACGAGAGCAAAATGATCCACAAGCCTATCCTTATGCCCCACTCCCAACCTGTCATCCAGGCTTTGAAATACTGCGGTGGGCTACTCATGGCTTTTTCTTTTCTACGGCTACCAACACGTTCATCCCGGCAATCACATCTTTGGTGTCCGGATCTTCCAGACTGATTTTTACGGGTATACGCTGGATAATCTTGACAAAGTTTCCGGTAGAATTATCCGGGGGCAGCAGGGAAGCTTTTGCACCGGTTGAGCCAGCAATGGCAATAATTTTACCTCGATATACCCTATTCGTGCTGGCATCCACACTTATTTTTACGGGCTGGCCGATATACATACCTTCCACCTGTGTTTCCTTAAAGTTGGCGGTTACCCATTTAACGCTTTCATTGATAATATTTACTAAAGGCTGCCCGGCCTGTATCTGCTGCCCTTCCAGGATATTCTTCTTGCCCATCCGCCCTGAATAAGGAGCTCGAATAATGGTGTAAGATAAGTTGAGACGGGCTATAGCCAAACCAGCTTCCTTTTTCTTCAGGTCGGCTTTAAGGATTCCAGTACGGGTTTTCAATTCAGTAATCCGCGACAGGCTGGTTTGCAAACCATTACGTGCAGCATTATAATCACTTTCTGCCACATCATGTTTTGCCCTTACCTGTTCCAGATCTGATCCGGTAGCAGCTTCTTCTTTAACCAGGTTCTGATAACGTTTCATATCAAGCTGTTGCTGTACAAACCTGGCTTTTGCCCCACCAATCTGATCCTGGTTTACACGCGTTGCTGTTGTTGAAGCTGCAATACCGGCCTGCAGGCTAACCAATTGCGCATTGGCATCATCTACCGCTGCTTGTGCCTCCATTAATCTGGCTTTATTTTCCCTGTTGTCCAGGGTAACCAGCGTATCACCGGCTTCTACCAACTCGTATTCGTTGAACCATACTTTCTCAATATAACCACCTGTCCGTGCGGAAATGGGATTAATATAGGATTCTACCTGAGCATCATTGGTTTCAATATAATTACGGGAATACAGCAGGTAGTTGATCAGATAATAAATACCACCAATGACTGCCAGGATAGCAATGACAGTAATGATTATATTTCCGGGGTGCGTTTTGGTTAATGCTGGATTAGTTTTCATCATGTATAAGATTAGAGTTTACCTGTTGCATAGAGCAGGCGGTAGTAGATAGTGAGTGCATCTGTTTGTGCAGTGATCAAATCGAAGCGGGATGCTGTGAGCAGGTTATCAGCATCAAGAAGGTCGGTCAGCAGGGCCAGCTGGTTAAAATATTTCGTGCTGACTATACGATAGTTTACCCGCGACTGCTCAATGTTTTTTTCTTTAACTGTGATGCGGTTTAGTGCTTCTCCGTATTTAATCAATAAGCTTTTGACTTCCTGATCTACATTGTCTGCGATAGCCTCATTTTGTAGCTGGGCTTCTGCAATCCGTAATTTTCCTGCTTCTACTTTATGCTTATTATGGTATAAAGAGGAAATATTGTACTGTGCTTTTAATCCGACAAAGCCGATGGAGTATGCCTGATCGACTGGCGGATAAAAGAGATTGTTAGGGTAATTCAATCCATAAGCAGTATAAAAAGAGAGTGTAGGCATATTTGCACTTTTCATGCCTTTCAATCGGGCCTCCTGGGTATTGATATTCTGCCTGGCTTTTAAGATGCTGAAGGAAGATGTTTGTGCCTGCCCAGTCAACATAGCTAGTCCTGCCGGTACAGGTTTAGTCATACCTGCAGAATCAGTCGGCATTACCACTATAGTTTCTGGCAAGTTTAATAATATTGTGAGTCGCCGGTTCGAAATCTGCATATCATTGTCCACCTGCTGCAATGACAATTGCACATTAGACAACATCACATCAGCCCGTAAAACATCACTCCGGGTTACTTTCTGATTTTTATATAAGGAATTGATCATTTTTAGCCTGATCTCTGCCCTCTTTAACTGATCCAGAATAAATTTTTTAAGTTCAGCCAGCTGTACCAGGTTGAGGTACTGGCTGGCAGTCTGCATGGCATAATTACCTGACTGTTCATTGGTATTCACGTCTGCCATATTTTTTCTAGACTCCAGCTCTGCCTGGTAGTCTTTCTGTTTCCCACCTGAATAGAGATTGAAAGAGGCATCTAAGCCGAGATTAGCGGCATTAGGCGTTGCTGCCCTGGGCCGCGTGATAGAATGACTTAAGCTTTGCGTATATAATGTAAGGTCACTGAAGCGTTGGTATGAACTACTGGCAGTGGCGACAGGCAACGCGGCGTTATAGGCATCTTTCAAATCAGCCTGAGCAGATTTAGCCTGTGTTTCGGCAATCAACACCCATTTATTTTTACGCTTAGCCATACTGATCGCCTCATTGAGTGATAAAGGGTAACTGTTTTTTAAAGTATCCTGAGCCCGAAGTTTGATGGGATAAGTAATTTCCAGCACGAATACAATGACGGAAATGAATAGGCGGATTCCGTTTACAGGAGATATGGACATGATAATTGATCAGTTGGTAATAATTTAACTAATTAGCGAAGACAAGAAAAAACTGATAATTCTGTTTTCCAGCGAATTGTGGTGTGCATTTGCTGCAACAGAAAATCCCAATCTGCCAAATAAGCTGTCCGGCCTGGTAAATAAGGTGGGCATCAGATAGAGAATATTTAATACAAAAACCTCTATATCGACCCACTTAAATACATCTTCCAGTATTCCCTGAGTGATGATATTATGAAGTAGCAGAAATGCTTTATTTCTGCTTTCATTTAACAAGGTAACAATGGAAGGTTGTTCCAGCATAGTGAGCTGCCGACTTTCCATCCGGTAAAATCCCTGGTTACTTTGGATGCGATGTATATAACCCCGGAGATACAGTTCCATTTTTTCTGCAGGCCCCAGCTCCAAGTGGTTAATGCGGTCTATCTCATTTATACTATACAATAACCTGTTTTTGAAAATTGCGAGGTAAAGATCTTTTTTGGAACCAAAATAATAGGTAATCATGGCAACGTTTACTCCAGCAGCTTCAGTAATCATCCTGGTTGAGGTGCCCTCAAAACCATGGTTCGCAAAAAGCTCTTCTGACACTTGAAGCAGAACAGCTTTGGTATCTTTAATCAATGGCTTTTCGGCGAGTTTCATTTGTATGCATCAATTTAAAATGCAAATTTCCCTCATTTAAGACCAAAAATATAGGTTAAATGGCTACAATGTTCGTCGAAATAGCCGATTTTAAGAATTAATAAGTCAGGTCTTGATTGCTTTTCGATATTGCACCGGGGTATAGCCGGTGTTGGCTTTGAAGAATTTGCCAAAGATAGATTGATCAGAAAAATTAAGTTGGTTGCTAACCTGTGAGACAGTAAATCCTGGGTTTTGTAATAATACTTTTGCCTCCAGGATAATACTTTCATCAATCCATTGTGCAGCAGATTTTCCCGTGTGTTTTTTGATGACGGCAGATAAGTATTTTGGCGTAACATGCAAATGGTCAGCATAAAATTCGAGCCTTTTTTGCTGCATGTAATTGTTGCGCAGTAACTTCTTAAATTGTGCAAACAAGGGATAAATCTGGCCTTTACTATCCGACTGCAGCTTTCTGTGCCAGGTATCCATTTCATAGATGAGCACCATAATATAACTTCGGCTAATAGCTGTTAGGTGGTGACCCGAAGAGCGCTGGTTGAGGCTGATCAGGTCAAAAACAGCTTTGACTTTAGTATGCAGCTGATCAGCAAGGCGAATGACACTTAACTCGCTATTTTCAAAAAAATCGTACTCCATCAGAAAAAAGAGGTTCGGATTGCCTTCCAGTAAAAAGGAATCCTTAAAAAATACGATATCCATTTTCATGACTTCGGAAGATTTGCGAAAACTACGGATCATTGATGGCGCCAGGGAAATCATTGCCGGGGCTTCAATGAGGTGATGACTTAATCCAACCTGTAAATTGATACTTCCTTCCTTTACATAAGCAATAGCGTAACTTTCCGCACGATAAGGCTCCTCTAAATAAGGATGGTTAATCGCCTGTACAAAAAAATAATCCCTGCTATTGTCTGGCACTGCAAAAAGATGGCTATGCCTGCTTAAAGAAAAGGTTTTGATCTGTTCCATCCGCTGTGAAATTACACATTCCTGTATAGGATCACAACTCTGATCCATGCTGGCCAAAGCTTAAACTATGTTAAGGCTATTTCTTAACCTACATCATTACCTCCGTCCAATTTCAATCTGCACCTTTGCAGGATTATTTAAAAAAAACACATTAACATGCCACACATAGTAGTTAAAATGTACCCTGGTACATCAGAAGAAGATAAACAAAAATTAGCAGCAGCGATTACAACTCAGATCAATGCATTTACAGGTAAACCAGAAATGGCTATTTCAGTAGACATTATTGAGGTTGCAGAAGAGGTATGGATGGATGAAGTGTACGCTACTGAAATCAAACCTAATATGGACAGGTTGTACAAAAAACCCGGGTATTAATTCCGGCATAGCCAGAACATAACTCACAATGTTTTTGTTAACAGTAAAGGCAATAAGCTAAACTCAAAGAATGGACTTACAATTAAAAGGAAAAGTTGCTTTTGTAAGCGGCTCTACAAAAGGAATAGGTTATGCGATAGCAAAACAATTGTTACAGGAAGGTGCCGTAGTGATTATTAACGGCAGAGAGAAGGAAGTTGTAGAAGCGGCAGTTCAAAAGCTTAAAACAGAAGTTAGTGATGCACAGGTTAGTGGGATTGCTGCAGATTTCAGCAAAGTGGAGGAAGTAGATCAGTTACTTGCCCAATTACCGGAGACTGATATTCTGATTAACAATGCGGGTATATTTGAACCTAAAGCTTTTGCAGATATCACTGATAGTGAATGGCTCCGTTATTTTGAGGTCAATGTGTTAAGCGGCATCAGATTGTCGCGCGCACTGTTTCCCAAAATGCTCGCAAAAAACTGGGGCAGGATTATTTTCATCACCAGTGAATCTGCGCTGAACGTACCGGAAGAAATGATCCATTATGGTACCACTAAAACTGCTATACATGCGGTAAGCCGTGGTCTGGCTGAATTAACAAAGGGCTCGGACGTTACTGTAAATACAGTAATGCCAGGACCAACAGCTTCCGAAGGAGTGGTCGATTTTGTCAAACAGATTGCTGCTGAAAAAGGCATTTCCACTGCAGCTGCCGAAGAAGATTTTTTTAAAACCATGCGGCCTTCTTCTTTGATCCAGCGGTTTTCTGATGTAGGAGAAATTGCCAATATGGTCGCCTATATATCGAGTCCGCTGTCATCCTCTACCAATGGAGCTTCAGTTCGGGTTGATGGAGGAGTAATCAAATCGGTTTTTTAAGCGTCAGGTGAAATGAGACCTTTGCCATAAGCTTTAAAAAAATCTTGCTTGTAGATCTCTCCTAAAGGAATTTCCTGATCCGTGATATAAATAGTATGATGGTCAAAAGCATCAATACTATTTATATTAATAATATATGATTTACTGACCCGCAGGAAAAGTTCTTGCGGGAGCTTTTGATGGAAGGTTTTTAAATTCATGGCTGTAATCAGCTTTTTATCAGCCAAATAAATTACCACATAATCTTTCAAACCTTCCACAAACCGGATGGATTGAAAACTGATCTTGTGAAACTTTCGATCTGACTTGATCAAAATGAATTCCTCCGTATTACCTTCCACTGTATTTTGCTGTGGGTTTGAAGATAATAACTGCTGATAAGCCTCAGCTTTTTTGATGGCTTTATCCAACCTTGTTATCTCTATTGGTTTCAATAAGTAATCAATTGCATCCAATTCATAACTTTTTAACGCATATTGCGGATATGCAGTGGTAAAAATAACCATCGTAGAGGGAGGAAGCTGAGCGGCAAACTCAATTCCGCTCAACATAGGCATTTCAATATCGAGAAATACCACATCAACCGAATTATTTGCCAGAAACTCAAATGCTACACGGGTGTTAGAGAAGCTGCCCAATACTTCCAGTGCAGACACTTCCAGGATTAAGGCTTTCATTTCGGCCCTGGCAAGTGGTTCGTCATCTATGATGATACAATTCATAAAGGCAGTTTTAAGGTAATTGAAAATTGATCAGTTGTATTCAATACATCTAACGTATAAGTATCATCGTATAAGAGCGTCAGCCTCCTTTTAATATTAGCGAGTCCTAATCCGCTATGCTTATGGTTGGAAGGAGTAAAGGATGGATCTTTAGAATTTGTACAGGAAAAATAAAGTTGATTTTCATGTAAGCTTAGTTCTATCTTGATACATGCTTTCCCTTCGCTTATATCAACACTATGTTTTACCGCATTCTCCACAAAGGTTGTAAAAAGATTTGGTGGTACATACAGACCATTTAATACCTGAGGTTCAGTGGGGATGTTGATTTCTACCGACAGGTTATCCCTTCTGGTCATTTCCAGGCTCAGAAAATTGGATAAAAAAGTAAGTTCAGCCCTGAGCGATGTCTTTTCATCATTATTTTCATAAATCTGGTAGCGCAAAAATTCTGACAGCTTTACGATAATCAATGTAGCTTTTTCAGGATCTGTACGGATTAAGGATTTAATCCCGTTTAGCATATTAAATAAAAAATGCGGGTTGATCTGATTCTTTAAGTCGTTCAGCTCGGTACGCAGTGCAATAGTGGTGAGTTCCGCAATCCGTCCATTATCTCTGGTCCAGCGTTGAAATAGTTTGATCATGGTAGTGACCAGGATAATAGGTACTACAGTAACAAATCCTTCATAAAAACCACGCTTATCTGTATCCGGTTCTAACCCGTGCGAAAAAGGACCAATACTTAGATAATTATGCAAAAGCGCATTTAATAAATGAAGACATAAAAAGACCTGTAGTGCCAGCAACCCCATATATAGCAAATACCGGTCTTTAAAAAAAAAGAGCGGTACCAGTACAGCCATGTTCATATAACACATTACCAGCAAAATTCCATAAACACATGTAATACGGTAATACTTATAAGCTCCATGATAATCTGCCTGCCAATTGGTAAAGCAGATCACAAACAATGAGGCGAGTAAAAGAACAACATGCCTAAACACACGATAACGGTTGTCAACCATTATTTGAATGATTCTGGTGTTTTTTATATCGAGTTCTGTTTTCATGTTTCGGTATGCACAGCAAATATATAATTATAGCAGTGGCATGCCATTGAAATTATACCAAACGGGCGTTTTCGGCTACAAAATAAAAAACAGAATAGTTTAGTCTAAAAAGTAGCAGGTTTGGTATAAAATGAAAAATGTACAGGATGATTATACATTTCTTTGCTGGCAAAACAAGCAAAGTTGAAAAAAGTAATGATCACAATTAAAAAAACAGGCTTAGCAATTGGCATGATAACACTATGCATGTCTGCTATCGCCCAAAATAAAGATAACAGTAGCCAGTTAAAACAAGATAGTGTTAACTTTCAAAAAAGAGCCGTCGCATTTGTGGCCGACCAGTTTGCCGTTTCCCGTCCCCTAAATATTGAATATAACAATACCGGAGCCCACAGTTTCAAATCAAAGCGGGGTGAAACTCCTCTTCCCGATGGCAGGGTAAACAGCTTCCAACAGGTTAAAGCAAGCGCGAATATTAACTTTATAAAAAAACAAACATGGATATTAGGTACAACGATTGGTTACAAATTTACCGCAGCAGAGACATCCGTAAATGAATCTGTGGCAACTGATTTTCAACTGGCTAATAATTTCCATTATTTATTTTCATCTCTGAATCTAAGCTATTTTTCTATGTTGCTTGGAAAAAGAACGGTATATACGACTAGTTTCCTGTCGGATGGCAGTGAAAAACACGTGGAAAGAATCAAGGGAATTGCCGCTGCCACGATGGTATTAAAGGCAAATAAAAAAACTAAGATGACTGCCGGAATAGTGCTGAACATTGACCCTAGTTCACAAAGCCTGATCTTGCCAACATTCTCTTACGAGCATAAATTTGACAATGGGCTGATTGCTGATATTGTATTACCCAGGAGTATTTATATAAGAAAATTTGTGTTCGATCGTAATGGAAGGGTATCCCTGGGTACACAGCTGGACCAAACCTCGTTCTATCTGTACAACCTTGATGGTACCAATCAAAGATATGAATACAGGCAGCTAGATATCAACTCTGGCATTACCTATGAACATGTTATTGCCAAATACTTTTTGCTTACAGCAAAATCCGGGATTAAATTGACGCCTTCCGGCAGAATATTTAAAAAGGAAGAATCTTTTGCAGATCCGGTTTACAAAATAAGTCCCGATCCGGCGTTCTATTTTAATATTGGGATCTCATTCAATCCATTTTCTGTTTTTGGAAAGCGATAGCGATTTACTCGAAATCCAGACAATTTATGAGACGACTGAATTTTGCAAGCTTTAAACCGTTTGCAAAATCCGATCGTTTCATAAGAAAATCTGGCATGATGCTGCTAGAGCATTCATTAGAGTGACATAGTTAATCTAGAAAAACTCAGTTTATCCAGAAATCAGTTATGTTTACATTTTCTAAAGAGGTGAGTAACTCCGTACCATAGGCAGAAGCAGGGGATTGATATCCGGACTTGTATTCGCCATTCAGGGCCCGGCTAACAACCTCAATTGCAGATGTAACGGTTGGTCCATAACCATCAGGCATATCCGCCATTGAACGGACAACAGTTCCATCTTTACCGGTAACTTCCACAAGAATTTTACTTCGCTCTGTACCCGGCTCTATAGGATGTCCTTCCTTAAATTGGATCGCTCCGTCTTCAGTTGCATCTGCTGCAAGTCCCACTTTAAAATACTCCTCAATATCAGGAATACCCGTGGATTTGAAACTCAAGACTACTCCACCCAGCGGCATTAGAGAAAAATCTTCAGGGCCATCGCCTAAATCGAAAGCAGCGGAGGGAGCTTCGGTCAATTTTATTATTTTTCCATTTTTTCTGACTAATAATCCTGCATTCATGATGTTGGAAGCACTCGCTACAGAGCCAGGTGTAAAACCACCAGAATATTTAAAAGCTGCCCTGATTGCAACAGGATTTTTTACACGTTGAGCGGTATGTACAACTAAGGGATCATAGGTAGCAAATAAACCCGCTCCAGATAACAACATAATTCCTGCTGCTTTTGCGGCTGTATCTTTTGATTCGGCAAGATGATAAATATCTACTTCAGCGGTAATATCAAAATAATGCACTTTAAATTGAATGCAAGCTTCCATTGCTTGCTCAGCTGTTTCGCTGAATGGCCCTGCAATATTCAGTAAGGCAGTTTTTCCTTCCAGTCCTTTTTTCCAGCCATCACTATCTCCAACCGGAAATACATGGTAAGGAACATTAAATTCCCCCGCCAATGCGGATAACTTTTCTTCACTTCTGCCAGCAATTTCAAAGGCCAGACCTCTTCGGGCTGCTTCCTGAACAATCAAGGTACCAGTAAATCCTGTAGCGCCGTAGATCAACAATTTCCCCTGCAAGGTACTTTTCAAGTCTTTCATATAATTTGATTTAAGTTTTTATTTGTATTGGTTTTTACGTGATAATCAGGTAATCTTTTAGATAGCTGGGATAGTATGCTGTACATCAAGCAGCTCTATTATGTAACATACGTTTCAAAATAATAGCAAAGAAAATATTGAACCTCTTTCACATCGCCCATATACCCCTTATCTTGCCGTACAAACGTAAATCATTTATAAAACAAACGTTTCAGATTAATGTCATATTAGAATTCTACAGGACTATGCCGATTCTTTCAGGAATAAATAGGTTTATCGCGTAAATTGCGATATCAGATACCTAGCCATCTTTTTTATTCTGACAGGATCCTTATAAATAATGTAGGATTCGTGCCAGCCGGTAAAGCTGCTGAGAATGAAGTTGGCAATGGTTTCGGCATCAGCCTCAGTGACGATCTCTTTTTGATCAATAGCCTTTTGAATTAAATTCGATAAAAAATCCTGTGTAAAGTCACTGTCTTCTTTAAGCAGTGCCATTATATCCGGATCGGTCCCTGCGAGTTCAAAAGTAGTTTTTATGGCCAGACAGTGGTTATCGCTATAAAGAATGGTATTGACACAATCATTGATCATACCAATGATTGCTTTTAGCGGAGACTTAATTTTTGATGAATGTGCCGAAGCTTCCTCCATACGGCCATGTACATAATTGGTGATGCACCTTACAAATAGCTGATGTTTATCACCAATTGTATTGTATAGACTGCTGCTGTTAATTTGCATCGCCTCTGTGAGGTCGCGCATAGAGGCCCCATTATATCCTTTCTTCCAAAAAACCTCCATTGCTTTTTGAATTGCCCTTTCTTCATCAAACTCAACGTTCCTTGCCATATTACTTTTTTCAAAGATAGTATAAATCTGAAATGTCTGTTTTAGATTAATGTAATTTTAACTTAGATCGGCCGCCAGAAATTCAATTTTTCCGTCTTTGAATGTAAAATCGAACATTCCACCAATCTTACCTTCAGGAAAATCACCCGTAAATTCTACTTCCAAATGAGCCTGATTTTCGTCTTTTACCAATAGACTCACTTTTTTAGTCTGCGTTTTATAACCGATGAAATAGCTTTCGAAATATTCCCTGATACCCTTTTTTCCGCTAAATTTTCTACCAACCGACGGATCATCTAAAATGGCTTTTTCTCCGTAAAATGACAGGTATTTTTCAGTATCATAACTATTGCTCACTTCGATCCAATCGTCAATCAATTTTTCTATATTCATTTTCATTAGTTTAATATTTATTCTATAAGCTTTATCAATACTTTGGAACCTCACCAGTATTTTCTATCTGCCAACAAATTTTGTTCAATTAAATGACTGCCGAAAATCAAGCGGTGATAGTTTAGTTTTTTTCTTAAACATCCGATTAAAGGATTGTGGATGTTCAAAACCTAATTTGTAGGCAATCTCACTTACTGTTAAATTAGTGACCGTCAATAATTCCTTCGCCTTTTCAATCAGCTTTTCGTGAATATGCTGCTGCGTATTTTGCCCGGTAACAGTCCTCAGCATATCACTTAGATAATGGGGAGATACATTTAACGGGCTTGCCAATTGGACAACCGTTGGTAAACCGGTCAAAGATGGCTGATCACTATCAAAGTATTCGGAGAGGGTAGCTTCAAAACGAACCAGCAGATCGTTACTACTCGTTTTACGTGTGATAAACTGTCTGGTGTAAAAACGCTTGCTGTAATTCAGGAGCAGTTCGACCTGTGAGACAAGAACATCCTGGCTAATCTGATCAATAGCAGATTCAAGTTCAGCTCCTATATTTTCAAAGATTCCGATGATCACCTTCTTTTCCTTATCTGAGAGGTACAAAGCTGCTGTCACACCATACTCAAAAAAGCCATAATTCCTGATATTTTGCCCTAAGGGATGACCTAAAATAAAATCGGGATGTATCAGTAAAGTATAACCTCCATAGTCTGCCTCGTTTTCCAATGCGGTAATCACCTGGTTGGGCGAGAAAAATGATAAGCAACCTTCATCGAAATCATAATGACTTTGCCCGTATTTAATTTTGCCCGTAAAATCCTTTTTATAGGAAATTTTATAAAAATTAAACACCATTCCCTTTTGTAAATCCGCCGTATCAGTTCTAACATCACTATAATCCACCAAACTGATCAGTGGATGCAGCGGTTTCGGTAATCCCAGCGCCTGATGTAATGCTGAGATCGAATTGAAAAACAACGGTTGTTTTGGTGCTATTTTCATTTGAATGAGTTAAAAAGGGATGAATAAAATGTATTAACCATCCCCTATCGTCGTTTTAAACTGTAACCGATTGATATGGACTTTTCAGGTTCAGGTAGGCTGTTAAATCCTTACGAAATGCTTCAGGCCCCTGTGCAAGTCTTTTGCCATAAATTCGCACCGCATCGTTTCCTGCCGGATAAGTTAACTGATCTGTTTCATCTGTTGCGGCACGATAGACTACTTCTGCAATCACATCCGTTTCAGTAAATTCCATTAATGTACCATCCTGGAATCCTTCCATCATTTTTGCCATCGTGTCTGCGTAGTCTTTATCTTCTGTTACTTGCATTGCTTTGGTAAATTCCGTTTTTATCCCACCCGGAGCTACATTTTTAATACCTATACCAAATTGCGCAAGGTCATATGACATACTCTCCGCTAATCCCTGTAATGCCCATTTTGAGGCGTTGTAAATAGCAGATTGCGGGTTGGATGTTAATCCGCACAGTGAGGTGGTATTGATAAACAAGCCACTGCGTTTACTTTTAAAGTAAGGTATAAATTCCTGAATAACCCAAACAGTTCCAAAAAAGTTGGTTTCAAATTGTGCCCTGATCTGCTCTTTGGTGTTGGACTCTACAGGACCAATCAGTCCATAGCCTGCATTATTAAAAACCAGATCAATGTCACCCAAACTGATGGCTTGCTGCACAGTTTCTTTGATTTGTTCAGGATTGGTGATATCCAGTGGCAACAGGATTATATTTTCCATCTGGCTTAATTCCTTCTCTTCTTCAGGTCTGCGCATGGTAGCGATTACTTTCCATCCTTTAGACTGAAATAATTTAGCAGTTGATTTGCCTAGTCCGGCTGATGCACCGGTGATAAAAATAGTTTTCATAATTTCGGTTGTTATTTACCTTACAAAGGTGCAGCTACCTGGATTTCCTGGTGTAACTAAATTGGATGAGGTTGTAACCAAAATGAAGCTCCTCACCTAAAAAACGTGCGACTTTATCTCAGATAAAAAGTCTGGCTGAAAGCACCGTTAACTGCGCAATCCCAAACTTCTACACGCATCCATTTTCTGCCTTTCAAATAAGGATTGAACATGAATTCCCGCGTACCATAGGCTTTTGTATCGCTAAGGTCTATTTTTTCACGGTAAACCTTTTTGCCGTCGCCCGATATGATTTCCACGAAATTCAGAGGAAAAGTCCAGCTGAGTTTTAAGCTCACGTTTGCTGTACCTCCGCTGTTGAGTTGCAGTGTTTCCCCTGACAATTTCCCATTTACCTTTAATTCATGCATCAGTACTTCTCCGGTGGTACTGAAGAATTTACCCTGCTGCATGCCCTCTACCACAGGTCTCCAGCCTTCCGTAAAATCAGGCAGTCGGTCAAGCATCATATAATTTACGTTCATATGCGCGTACATCTCGTTCTCCTTTGTAATCGAAAACAAGTCGGCTTCTGCAATCACGGTCTTCTTTTCTCCCCAGTTATTCATATCGTCCAGTAAGTCAAGCACTCTGTTCCCAAGACGGGGTTGTGAAAGGTCGGCCGGCATCGCTTTCCAGGCAGCCCCCATAAAGCGGTCTGATTTGAAGAAATCTTCATGCGCATAAATATCCGGTGCATTCACCGAACCTTTGGTACGGGCATGTGCCGTCCAGGCCAGTCCCTGCTCTTCCTCCAGCAGCTTCAGCATATCGTTTTTGCCGCCAATATGGTATACCTTCCCAAGTCCGGGTCTATTTTCAACAAAGGGCTGTTCGCTATTACGTGACATCACCCAATATACAGGCTTTGGGAAAATATTCATCCAATGGCCACCAAAGAACTCATTGGGTTCTTCACCCGGCAGCAACAGGAAGCTGGAGTCAGACAACCGCTGGCATTGTTCAAACAGCGTCTTTAACTCTTTCAAGCGGAGTGAATCCGGCCCTTTAGGGTGGGCAGTATAATGAAATTCACCAAGATGGACGATGTCTACACCCATTCTTTTAAACACGTCTACAAACTCCGGTTTTTCCGGAACAGGTTTCCCCGCCAATACTACATTCATGATAAACTCATTATGAAAGTGGCTGGACATGGTCTTGAACCCAGGAATAGACACATAGCGGTCTGCATTGGTAAATTTCTTAACATCATTTAAGGCATCAGCATTATTTGTATTAGTGATCAGGCAGAAAAAGTTCAGGCGTTGTTTACTGTCCGGTGGTGCATTAAACCAGGGCACATAGCGATGGTCGCCTTCCAGTTCCTGACGGATACCGATCCCATAACCATCAAACTTATTGCGGTACTGCTTTCCATG